>Ga0114953_1000554_pt1 | contig 27488 bp, 19 predicted proteins | sample SidtaG_FD_87298 | JGI IMG/M metagenome (GOLD analysis project Ga0114953, IMG submission 87298) | Marine algal microbial communities from Sidmouth, United Kingdom - Sidmouth_Male2 metaG | ecosystem: Host-associated > Algae > Red algae > Unclassified | place: Sidmouth, United Kingdom | collected...
TGCCGGAGAAAGAGAATTTCCGTGACCGGCAAGCGCTGGCCGGCCAGCTTTATCAGAGCAATCATCAGGGCGAACCCGAAGGCCGCCAGCATCAGTATCAGCGACCCCTTGAGGTTGTCCGGCAGCTGATCGAATCGATCACGAGAGATCCGCCTCACTCGAGAATATATTCCGGATCTGCCCCGTAATTCTCGTCGAAGAACTCCCGCGGCACCTCCTCCTCGTAGCCGGGTTCGAAGTAGCCTCCCCGATCCAGACCATCGTCTGGAAACTCATCCTCGAACAGATCACCGTATTCGTCTTCGTAGTTTTCGTCGAACTCGTTCATCTGGTCTTCATAGCCGTCATCCGTCGGGTAGAACGGATCACTTTCCACGGGATCTTCGAAGTACCTCGCCTCGCCATCGCCTGTTCCGGAGTCGTCAAATGCCGACAGGCCGTTGCCTTGGCCGTTGTCTTGCTCGACAAAGTTCTCCCCGAACGAGTCTGGATCGAACGCTTCAGGCGGGAATTCTTCGGGTGGATAATCCTCAAGGGGGAATTCTTCCGGATCAGCAAAGTCGGCATCCTCGACCCCGCTGCCATCTTGCGAGCCTGTCGTTTCGAGATCGCCACTACCCGTGTTCGGCGATTCTTCAAGAGTGGCAGGCGCAATCACGTCTCCCGGCTCTGTCTTGGATCGGGTGGGATCGCCGACGACGACCAGCAAATCGGCGCTGGTGCCGTTTTCGTCGTCCCAGGGGTCGTAGGCCGTCACCCGAAACCGATGCTCACCCTGATCAGCGTTACCGGTCGGCCAGAAGAACGTGTGAGAGCCATCGGGATTGGCATCGAAACTGGCATTCAACGGCAGGCGATCAATGCCCATCAAGGGCACCCGACCATCCTCGAGTGTCGCCTTGACACGGTAGCTGACCGTCCGCCCTGCGCTGACGATTTGTGCGGCAGGCGGCGCTATCGTCGGCCGGACGTCCTCGGGCTCGGGCGGGAGCGCGTACTCTTCCTCAAGTTCCAGTAAAGCGACCGGATCCTCCGGGGGAACCAATTCGGCGGCAGTCTCGTCGCCAGATGCCGACTCCAATGGAGGCTCGGGCCCAAGTTCAGGATCGGCATCGGCAAACGCGGCTTCGTCCCCTTCTTCCACCAACGTCGGGGCTGGCGCGATGAGCAGGGTGACCACTCGTTCGGTGCGAAGCAGCTCATCTGCCGCGTCGGTCGCCGTCACCCGCATTTCCAGTTGCCCGACATCATCGTGACGAGGCGTCCACGCGAGCACATACCAGCCATCAGGCCGGACCGAAATCGATGCCCGATCGGGTAACGGGGTGATGGTCAGCTGCGGTGGCAAGCCGTCAGGGTCTCTACCACGCAAATGCAGACGCCACGGTTTGCCGACATTTAGCGACTGGCTGCCGATGGTTCCGAGCACCGGCGCACGATTGAGCGCCACGCCCGGCTTCCGCCAATCCGGCCGGCCATCCGCGCGAGTGCCAGCGTCGGGTTCGGACACGGCATCATCGGACCAGGCCGGAAATACCCAGACACTCGTTGCCAGAGCGAGAATCACTCGCCAATTCAACCGCCGCTCGTTCATCATTCTCCGAAAATCTGCCCGCTTACGGGCAACAAACTTGCCCTTCGAAGCCGCTCGACTGACATTACATTGCCATGTCCGAACCGCCACTCCCGCGGGAACTCATCGATCACCTTTGCCGCGCAGGTGCTATCGAGCGAACAACCGCCGAACGCCTGCTCGCCGAGGTACTCGCGTTCTACGACGAAACGGCAGATGACTTCATACGCCGCCGACATCACGAGATGCAACTCGCAGGCTATGCGAACGCTCAGATTTTCCGGGCCCTGGTGACGGAAATCCCGTCGCGAAGGTTCGCAGCTGAACCCCGCAGCGAGCGACAGATACGTCGCGCGATCTACGGCTGAGCGCCCTCCGCTCGATTGTAACGAAAACGCCGGCTCGGAAGATTTCAACATGTCAGCCATCATTGCCTGTACGGGACCTTCGGCCGCCGCCCCTCTGCTTCTCGACGGGTTACGCCGCCTTACACCGCACGATCATGACTCGGCCGGCATTGCCGTGCTGTCGAGAAGACGGCTACGCGTATGGAAGACACTGGGCAGCATCACGGCACTTGCACACCGTGTTCCGGAAAGGACCACAGGCAATACCGGGATCGCCCATACCCGTGTCGCAACACACGGCGAACCCTCAGAGATTAATGCCCACCCGCATCTTGATGCAGCTCAACGGCTGGCCATCGTCCACAACGGTATCATCGAGAATGCTGACAGCCTCCGACGGCGCCTGCGAGCAAACGGCACGCAATTCCAGTCGGCCACCGATTCCGAAGTCCTTGTCGCCTTGCTCGCCCACTACCTCGAGGACGAGCAACGCTCGCTCGAGCACGCGCTCGACGAAGTGCTGACGGATATCAATGGCACCTGCGGCCTGGCGGTACTCGACCGTCAGCGCCCCGACACTGTGGTTGTCGCCCGAATCGGCAGCCCGTTGTTCCTGGGTCTCGGCGCCGAGGCGAGCTTTGCCGGTTCTGACGCATCAGCACTCCGCGTCTGGGCGCAGGAATCGGTCTCGATTGATGATGGCGAGCGAGCTACGCTGACCCCCGGAGGAATCGAGGTGGTGGCCATCGGCACGGGGTCTGGTCACGATCGACGAGCGAGCAGGCAGGAGGCGCCGCCTTCGCTGGGAGTCGATGACACGGCAGCGACGACGACGAACGTGCCCGGTCAGGCACTGCACGCCGAGATCGTCGATCAACCGGCAGCCATTGCGCGCGTTCTCGCCGGCCGACTCGATCGACGTTTTGCAAGTGTCAGACTGGGCGGCCTCAACCTCGAGCCGACTCGTCTCCGGGACGTCAAACGCCTGCATCTGCTCGGCTGCGGCTCGGCCTGGCATGCGGCGCAGTCCGGGGCGCGCATGATCGAGTCACTGGCAAGACTTCCGACGCAGGCCGAATCTGCCGGTGAATTCAGGTACCGCGATCCGATTATCGAAGCCAACACCCTCTACATCATCGCCAGCCGATCGGGCGAAACATTCGACTCTCTCGCTGCGCTACGCGAGATCAGACTCCGCGGAGGGACCGTGCTCGGCGTTGTCAATGACGTCGGCAGCACAATCGCACGCGAGGTGCATGGCGGCGTCTATCTGCATGCCGGTAGCGAGCGCTCCATCGTCGCGACCAAGACAGTCAGCGCCATGCTTGTCGTATTTGCGCTCTTCGCCATCCTGCTGGGCCGGCACCGGGATGTGTCGCCGCAGCGCGGCACACGCCTTTTGGAGCAACTCGACGCGCTACCCACCGCCATCAAAGACGTCGTCGCCGATGAACCGACGATCATGCGCGTTGCCCGCGCACTTCTGGATGCCGACAGCGTTCTCTTTACCGGCCGCGCCGCGGGTCATGCGATTGCGCTCGAAGGAGCCCGCAAGTTGTCGGAAGCGTCAGGCATACATACCACGGCCTATCCCGCCGCCGAGCTGGCACACGGACCGATCGCGCTCCTCGATGCGCGCACGCCGTGCGTGGTCCTCTTGCCCGAGCCGGACATGCTACCCCTGTCCCTGTCATCGCTCGAACACATCAAGGCTCGCGGGGCGCCGCTTGTCGTGGTCGGCAACAGTGACGAACCCCGCGTCGCCGAACTGGCCGATCACATCATTCATCTGCCGCAATCAGCACCCCTGCTGCAACCGATCATCGCGGGAATCGCATTGCAGCTACTCGCCTACCACTCGGGCGTAGCCCTCGGCCGCGACGTTGATCGGCCGGAGAGTCTGGCAGAACGAGTCATCGTCGAGTAGGCCTTCGCTACGGACGACGTGAGAAGCGGACTTCAGGGTCAACCCGCATGGGACGACCTGATTCACGCGGGGACGCATCGAGTGTGCCGAGCAGAACGACATCATCGGAGCGATCCTCAGGAGTTCCCTGATCATTCACGAAGTAGCGGTTGTAGTCGGTGCGAGGCACGGTGTTCTCACCGAGCAATTCCTCGCAATCCGACACGTCCATGTCGACTTCCGGGCTCCAGTCGTCACGACCACAAAGCAGGTTCTCGTTGTACAGGTCGCTGACCACTTGAAGGAATGGGACAAGCGTGACTTGTGTGAACTCCAGATTGACGGGTATACCGTCGCTGACTTCCTGACCATCGTCAAATAGCTGCTCGAAGAAATTGCCACGGAACGTCAAAGCGCGCTGGGCATCGGTGCAAGTGGTGTCTCCATAAGTACTCTCAATCACTTCGTACACGAGACCAGTGATAGAGATCTCCGTTTGTTCGCTGACCGCCTGGGGATCATCTGCGGGAGCACAGCTCGACAGCCATTGGCCCTCGATGAGAGGCGCAAACCGATCGTCCGGGTTCTGTCCCGGCGGCGTGCCGCCATCCGGCCCGACGCCGGGATCATCACCGAGTGCAGTGCTGCCACCCGACGAATCATCATCACTGCTGCTGCACCCTGCAAACAGCAGCAGGCTGAGCACGCTCGCCATCAAGGTTGCTGAACGAGTCACAGGGCAATATCTCCGTATCCATGGGGGTCAATAGCATAGGCCCTACCCGGGCTCGAGGGGTCAGGGTCAGAGGGGAAGGTCAGGGGTCGCCGCGAGGTCAGGGGTCGGACCACGCTGAGTGATTGAAAGGTCAGGCTATTTACCAACAATAGAGCGTTCAGGAGTCGCTAAAACTGCCATTTTATGCGGAAATCAGGCGATTAGCGCAGGCCCGCGGGCTACCTCGGGTCTTTTTCCCACTAACACCCTCGTCATGCAGGGAGAAACGGCTGGATAGCGTCGAATTCAGGGCGTTTTTACGTGATTAAATTCATCATTTCAGCAGGTTAGCGTGGTCCGACCCCCTGCAACATCACTTGCGGCGGCGGATGCCGAGGCGGGCCATCTTGTCGTTGAGGGTCCGGCGGTTGATCTTCAGGGCATCGAGGACGTCGGTGATGGAGCCCTGATGCTGCTTGAGTGCGCTCTCGATGAGGTGTTTTTCGTAGGCGCGGACTCTCGTGCGCAGGGGGGTGCCTTCGGATGGCGCGACGAATGCGTCCCTTGTCTGTGTCGAGAGGCTATCGGTTTGGCCGGTCAGGTTCTCGATCGAACTCAGCAGCAGCGCGGGCTCGATCGGTTTCTCGAGGAAGTCGACGGCACCGAGGCGCATGGCGGCAACGACGTCCGGCACGCGGGCAAAGCCCGAGAAGAACAGGATGGGGACCAGTGGTCTGATGGCACGAGCATCCCTCGCGAATGCGATACCGTCTCGATCGGGCATTCGCAGATCCGTCACGACGACGTCGATCGGCTCGTTCGAGAGCCGCGCGAGGGCCGCGGCCGCGGTGTCCGACACACTCACCTCATGACCACTGACGCGCAGGAAGCGCGCGTGCGAGCCGAGCACGTCGTGGTCATCGTCCAACAGGAGTACATGCGTTGTCATCGGATACCGGGCAGCTGAAGGACAAACTCACTGCCGCCGTTCGGGCGAGCGGCATACGACAACGATCCTCCATGATCTTCGGCAATCTGCCGGGCGAGCGTCAATCCAAGACCGAGACCGTTCTGGCGCGAGCTGGATGTCGCGAACGGTTCGAAAAGCTGTTCGGCAAGCGCTTCCTCGACTCCGGGGCCGTTATCGGCTACCCGAAAACACAAGTTGTGTGGGTTAGCACCGGTCAGCTCTGCTTCGAGCACGATCGAGACCCACGGTCGGTCTTGCTTTGCAACGGCATCGAAGGCGTTGTAGAGCAGGTTCAGGAGCGCCTGCTGCAACAGTACGGCATTTCCATTGAGCGAATGTGCGCCCGTTACCCCGTTTTCGACACTCAGTGACCGAGCTCCGCGCGGTCGCTCGCGACGGACCGTCGCCACGACATCATCGAGCAGTCGCGACTGATCGAGCGATTCGAACTCACCGTGTCCCTGACGGGCGATCGTTCGCAGCGTCTCCACTACGCGCGCAATTCGGCCGATGGTGCGATCACCGTCAACGACGGTCTGACGAAGATCCTCCAGCGGTGGGTCGTCGCGGGCTGTCAAGGCGCGCAGCGTCGCGAAGTCGAGACGCAGGCTTGCCAAGGGTTGATTGACTTCATGGTTGATCGCGGCGGACATTCTGCCGAGCATCGCGAAATTCGACTCGGCGATCAGGGCACGTTGTGCCGATTCAAGCTCACGGGAACGCCGGGCAACAAGCTCCTCCAGCTTGCGCGCCGAGCGCTGCTCGCTTTCCGCCAGCTGCCGTTGCTGTCGATAGAGTCGCAACAACAACATGCCGATCACCAGAACACTGGCAACCGACAAGGCTAACAGGGCAGCACCTGTCAAAACCCGCGACCGCGGGATGAGCAAGTGCAGACGCCAGGGTTCGGTCGCAAGGCGCTGATGAACACTGAGCTGGCGTGCGCCATCTATCCATGCATCAGCGGTCCGCGCGCCCGAAACCGACAGTACGAATCCCGACTCCTCGCCGAGATCATAGCGACGTTCATCTCGCATCCTGGCTCGAGCTAGCGCGTCGATCGGCACGGACGGTCGGTAGAGGAGTCGGGCATCGGTCGACAGGATCCCGACACCGAGCTCATCGGTGACGACTGATCGGTGCGCTTGCTCGCGCCAGGAATCAACCAGTGCATCGAGCGATACCTTGACGATAACCACACCGATGATGCCCTCGCCGACATTCGTCTCCTCGCCTGTTGAAGCATTGTCGAACGGAAGGTCCGTTACCGTCGATACCCGATCCGCGCCGGTTTGCCGAGCAGGTAGCCGTATCGGTCGTGCGATGAAATATCCCGGCTCGCCGGTCGTTGTGCCAACCCCGAAGAAAGTCGATTCCCTTCCCGCCACCGCACCGATGAAATACGGACGGAAGCTGAAATTCAGACCGACAAAACTCAGGGCGGCCCGCCAGTTACTCGCCGCAACGGTGTTGCCACCGCGATCCATGATGTAGACCACCGCAGCATCGCTGCGCTCACGAACACGCTCGAGCAACAGATTCACCTGCCTGCGCGCGTCACCATCGTGCCTATCGAGATCGTTTCCGTCACGCCGCGCCTTCGCCGCCTCGACGAGTGCCGCGACCACCCGCGGATCATCGCTCAGCGTCTCCGGAACGATGGCCAGCTGCAGAAGCTGCCGATCGAGCTCTGCTGCTTGAACAGCGAGTACCCGCTGTTGCGCACGCTCGACACGCCATAGCTCGAAGCGAGCTAACAGAAAGAGCAGTAGCGCAAGCAGCAACAGACCCTGCAGGACGCGTGTCAGGCGATTGAGCATGCGCAAGCGCCTATGATTTCAGGACGACGCGCGAGCCGATTCTGTTCCAGCCACATCACACTTGCCCAAGCCCATGCCAAAGTCTGATACCGGAAACTCTGATAACGCACGGTCCGATACTGAAAACGCACGACGTGCCGCCGCACTGCTTCATCATCGTAGCGCAGCCCTCGCATAGGGTGAGTCGACCGCACTGCCTTTGACGACAAATTCGACCTTTCACCTGCCACCCGACGATCCGGACTCGTTCTACTACGGGCGTAACGACACACCGGTCTGGCAAAGTGTGGAGCACCAGCTCGCCATTCTCGAGGAAGCTGCCTGCCTGCTGTTTGCATCGGGCATGGCAGCCATTTCTGCCGCCTTGCTCGCAACACTCGGGCAAGGCAAGAACCTCTTGATTCCTGCGGACGGTTACGACGCGTCGCCTGGCGCACGATTGCCTGGCAGCATTCGGGGCCAACGTACGCGAGTGCCGAACGCGTGAGCTGGCATATGCCACTCTTGATGATACTCACGTACTGTTCATCGAGACGCCTTCCAAACCCAGACTCGATGACTGTGATATCGGCTTGATCGTCGAGCGGGCACGCCAGGCAGGCACGATTGTCATCGCTGACAACACCGCGAGCACGCCCTTTTTTGCAGCGGCCGCTGGATAGGGGGGTCGATATTGTCGTTGCCGCCGACACCAAGGCTCCCGGCGGACACTCGGACGTTATCGCCGGACATGTCGCCTCCCGTAACCCCGAATTCATCGAAGGCATGAAGAACTGGCGATCACTGGGTGGTGCCATTGCAGGACCGCACCAGGCCTGGCCACTGCATCGAGGTCTGCAGACACTGGAGCTGCGGCTCGAACGCATGTGTGGCACGGCAGGCAAACTGGCCAGTACCTTGTCACGCCATGAACGAGTACACGGGTTGCGTTACCCCGGCTTGCCCGACGATCCATCGCATGACACGGCAGCACGACAGATGAGCGACTTCGGCACATTGATCAGGTTTGAGCTCGAGGGACGAGACGTCGCCAATCGCTTCATCGAGCGCTGCTCGCTAATCGCATCAGCGACCAGTTTTGGCGGAATTCACAGTTCCTCAGAGCGACGCGCACGCTGGGGCGACAATGTTGCAGAAGGTTTCATCCGATTGCCTGTCGGCTGTGAACCAGCCGACGTCCTGATCGAATCGACAGGCGACGCTCTGAACTCGATGTGATGGAGCCATCAGCCCGACTGTCATTTAGATTACAAGCGCCGGACAGATCACAGTGTTGCCGCGTCCTCCTCGTATACTGTAGAGCCGTCAAACGTCATCACCACGATGTCTAGAAAATATCCACACCTGCATTTTCAAGCGCTCCTGACCGTGGTTTTGCTGTGTCTTTCGGCGATCGCGTCATCCGTGCTGGCGCAAAGCGAGCGCCCGGATGTCGAGCCACCGATCATCGAACTCGAAGAGGTGGTCGAGTCATTCGCCGATCGTTCACAAGTGTTCACAGCTCAGGTGGTCGACAATCTCACTCTGGGCAAGGTTACGTTGCACTATCGACGCAACCTTTCCGACCCGTTTGTGCGTATCAACATGACACCGCTCGGGTCGAGTGGTTTCTTCAGCGCCACCGTGAACACCGAGCCTGCCGACCTGCGTCGATTCGAATACTACGTACAGGCCTTCGACGATGCGGGCAACAGGACGGTCTACGGATTCGCGTTCGATCCATTACGCCGCGATATCCTGCCGCGGAACAACGCAAGGATCGTCGGTGATTCTGCCAATGAAGGAGGCCGCCTGGCAGGGAGCTCCAGTGGTGATGCAGCTATCCTTGCCGGAACGGCAGGCGCGTCCGGACCTCCGGTGCCTGCGGTCGGTTCCGGTCGACAGAAGTGGTGGGCAATTGCCCTTGGCGTGGTTGCTGTCGGTGCGGTTGCCGCTTTTGCAGCCGACGACGGCGGCGGCAGTGGTGGCGGCACTGTGCCGTTGCGTGTGCAGTTGCAGGAGCCTTGAATCATGGACATGACCTTCGAAAGCAAACCCTTCGAGAGCAATCGCCGATTGCCACGCCAACGCCTCGTCGCGACTGGCGTTCTAGCCGCCCTACTGTCTGTCGGCTGCGACACTGATGGTCAGAGCCGTTCGCCGGGTACGGCAATCGGCATGTCGGCCCCTGCCCCGTTACTGCAAGCACGGGCTATCGATCGAGACCAACTGGTGCCGGTAGTACGAATCGTCGACGGACCCTTCGTGGAGATGCAACCCACGAGCGAAACCGGCTGGAGCGGGGAGATCCAGGTTGCGCCCGAGCGTGAGTATCAGCTGAGCATTGTCTGGATAGAGCGCATCGCAGCCAACGGCCGTTCACGCGAATTGCCTCTTGTGCGTCTCGAAGCGCCCGTCATGGTCGGTCCCGACGGTGCACTCTTCACGGCTCTGTCAGACGACTACGACTACACTGCGGATGATGACGGTGACGGCATCAGCAATTTCGACGAACGGGTAGCCGGTAGCGATCCGTTCCCGAACAGTTCACTGACCGGCAGCATGGGCGATGCGGACCCGAGTCCGGATAATGCGCCGGACGATGATGCAACCGGCACACCCACGTTCGTACCGGTTCCGGTACAGGATTCGGACATCCCACCCGCTGACGTGCCGGGCACGGTTACACCGCTCCCGGAATCCGATGCAGCGCCCACGCCTGCACCGAACCCTCCTGCAACGAACCCCGAAACCGAACCAGCGCCCGAGCCAGCGCCCGCGCCAGCCCCCGAATCGACCGACCCCGTCCCCGAAGAAACACCCACGGAGGAAACCAGGGATCCGACGACTGACACGGATGACAGCGAGACCACGGACGATGACGACTCCGATGCGAACGGTCCGGACACCTTGGCTGAAGCGGATGTCCTGATTCGACGTATCGCTCGAGAAGATGCGCCCGGCATCGATGGACTCGATGTCATACGCGGCGATGACAACTTCTGGGTTGGAGAATGGGCCAACGCGACACAACGCGATGCCAACGGTAACCGGCTGCTGATCGATCAGCTGATGGTTGACGAGGGCACCGAGGAAGCGACCGGCGAGGCGTGGCGCTACTGGGCCGCAGCACACGATGGAGAGTATCTCTATGTGCTCGTCGTGGTCGATGACGATGGCCAGAGGCACCGCGATTCAACCGCGGTCTGGAATGACGACAGTCTCGAATTGTTCATCGACGGCGACAACAGCAAGGCAAGCTCCTACGGTGCTGATGACTTTCAACGCCTGCTACCGCTGACGGCTCCAGACGAGACGCGTCGCAGCATCGATTCGGGCATCGTCAACGGATTCTTCTCGTCACAGGAACCGCTGGACATCGAATTTGCCACAGGCCCGGGTGTGGGACCTCGTGGTATCCGTCGGCCGCGATTCGAGCAGGATGTCTACGAGCTGCGCATCGAACTCGACTCGGCGGGCATCGTTCCAGGCAGACCCTTCGGTTTCGAGCTGCAGGTCAACGATGACGACGACGGAGGAAATCGGGATGCCAAGTGGGGCTGGGCGCATCCGGCGCGTACCGACGAGGATATCGACGGCACCTATCTTGATCCGTCATTGATGGGCACCGCCTTGCTCGAATGACTTGCGCATGGGTGCAGTGCTCGCAGAATCGAGCATGCGACAGGCCAAGGGCGGCACTCCGTAAATGGCGGAGCGCCGGCTCAAGCGGGTCAGTTCTCTGCAGCCGCCAGCAGCGAGGAACGAATCTGTCGCATGTTGCGTGTCTCGGCCAGCAGTAATGCGTCAATGCCGTTCCTGTCGCGCTGGTGAATGTCGGCACCGGCACGGACGAGTTCGTCGACCAGGTGCTGGCGCCCACTCGCTACAGCGGCAATCAAGGCCGTTCGACCGAGCGCATCGATGCCGTTGATATCAGCTCCCCTCCGAATCAACTGAACCATGAGGTGCCCGTACCCCTTCTTGGTCGCCTCGATGAGCGGATACGAGGCATTGGCGGTCGTCGCGTTGACATCAGCACCGGCATCGACAAGGTACTTCGCAACCACCGGCTGCTCCAGTGCAATCGCTTCGGACAGCGCAGTTCGCCCACCTTCGTCTCGAGTATCGATTGCGGCCTCGGCGGCGATCAGCGTACCGATGATATGTACCAGCGTGCTTTGCGGCGAACGTCGTATGGCGTACAGGAGAACATCTTCGGCAAGACGCCCCTTGAGCTTCTGTTGGTCGATCATCAAGCGTGTCACCGCGACACACCCGCTTGAAAGCGCACTCTCGAAAGGCGATATGCCCTCGTGCGGAAACTGCACATCGATCGCCGCATTCGCGTCCAGCACCGTATCGACCTCGTTGGCATCGCAGCGCTTGACCGCATCACGAAGTCGACCGTCGCGCGCCAGGACATAGCGGCCCTTCTCGGGAAGCTGTCGTTCGAGCACCCGTCGACAAGCATGGCGAACGGCCTCCCTGCCCCAGGGCTCCGCTTCTTTCATGTCGGGTACATCGATGTCGACTTCCTCGTCAAGCAAATAGATCAGGCGCTTGACCCGACAATTGGCAGCGGCACTTCGCTGCTTCCGGTAGAGAACGGCCAGTTCCCGGTCTCCCGTAACCGGATCACCGATGCCATCCGAGACCATGTCGAAAGTCATCCCGCTGCCTTCGACATCAACAAGTCCCCGTGCAGACAACATGCGTCGGTAGCGCGTCCCGGCGAGTCGCCGATCGGTCGCGACCGCGTGGTCAATCACGCTCATTCCCGAACCGTCTTTCCAATAGGCAGAGGCTCCCTGCGCCAGGAGCAACGCGACGATGTCGGCGTGATCATGCTCTATGGCGACCATCAGCGGTGTCTGCCCTTCGATGTCGGGCGACGCGGTATCGACCAGAGCGCCCTTGCTCAACAACGCCTCGACGATGCCCGGTTCGCCGATCGTCGAGGCGAGGATCAACGGGGTGTTGCCGTTGACGATGGCCTCGGGACTGGCCCCTTCCTCGAGCAATGCAACGACGCGTGCAAGGTCACGGTTCGAGATCGCATGCATCAGTCGGCGCTCGGGCGTGGAAGGTCGATAGGCACAGTCTGGCTTCAGGCGAGCGAGCACACGTCGCTCGATGGAATCGCTGGTGCACTGCCATCCGGTCAAGCCGCTGACAGGACTGACGTCAGGCATGAAGGTCATTGCCCGTCGACCGGACTCCTCTTCGAAATCAACGGTCAAAGCGCCGCCACGACGGACGGTGACGCGTTTCACGCTGCTTCCATAGAAGCTTCTCGGCGGTGGCAGACCGGTCTCGGCATTGTCATGCGGCATTACCCCGTGCCGCACGTGATATTCACCGACGCTGAGCTTGGCCTCTGCAACCACGCTGAACGCCTCGGACAGCAGAGCCGCCTGCACGAATTGCGTCCGCAATTGCCAGCTGTGCAGGGCGCCGCCACCCGCGGCGACCATGGCCACCAGAATGATGATGAATTTCACGGCTGATCCTGGCACGGCTTCCGGTCTTCCCTGGCCGGATCACTCATCGCGATCCCTCGCCTCGTCCATTGTGTATCGGCTCGACCGCCCACACGTTTACCGCTCGAACGTCGCGAGCCTCGCCCGAACGTGACTTGCCTCACCTTATACTGTCGGGCTGGCCCTTCCCCCCTGCCACCATGAAGCTGTCGAGGAGTCCGAGTCGACGATGAACAAGCCGCTACCGCACAGCGCTTTCGATCACCTGAGAAGCGAGCATGTAGGCTCGCTCGACATCGACGTGCACGAGTTCCGGCACAAGGTCACCGGAACCCCGCATGTGCACATCTCGGCGGACAACCCCGAGAACGTCTTTCTCGTCGGCCTGCGAACCGTGCCGCAGGATTCCACAGGTGTCGCGCACATTCTCGAGCATACCGTCCTGTGCGGCAGCGAACGCTATCCCGTCCGCGACCCCTTTTTCATGATGATCCGGCGCTCGCTGAATACCTTCATGAATGCGTTCACGTCGAGCGACTGGACGGCCTATCCGTTCGCAAGTCAGAACCGGAAGGACTATTTCAATCTGCTTGATGTGTATCTTGACGCGGTCTTCTTCTCGAACCTGCACGATCTCGACTTCGCACAGGAAGGTCACCGCGTCGAGTTCGAGAAGCCTGACGATCCGGACAGCGAGCTGGTCTTCAAGGGTGTGGTTTTCAACGAGATGAAGGGGGCGATGAGTGCGCCGACGAGCACTCTCTGGCAAACGCTCGGCAAGCATCTTTTTCCGAATAACACGTACCACCACAATAGCGGCGGCGATCCAGAGGCCATTCCCGATCTCACGCACGAGCAGCTGGTGGATTTCTACAAGACGCACTACCACCCGTCGAACGCGGTGTTCATGACCTACGGTGATATTCCGCCGGACGAACTGCAACGACGCTTCGACGAACAGGTACTGAAGCGTTTCAAACCCCTCGGGCAGACCATTGCCGTGAAGCCGGCATTGCGGTATCACGCACCTATTCGAGTGGAGGAAGCGTACGCCTCCTCCGAGGAGCCGGCGGCAGAGCGCACCCACGTGGTGCTTGGCTGGTTACTTGGCGAAAGCGTCGATCTGGACGCCCGCCTGCGGGCGCAATTGCTCTCGAGCGTTCTGCTCGACAACAGCGCATCGCCACTGATGCAAGCACTCGAGCAGTCCGATCTCGGCAACGCTCCATCCCCGCTCTGCGGAGTCGATGATGGTAATCGCGAGATGGTCTTCGTCAGTGGCATGGAGGGCGCTCGCACTGAAAACGCCACGGCCATCGAAGCGCTGATCATGGACACGCTCACTGACATAGCCGCTGACGGCGTCCCGCAGAGCCAGGTCGATGCCATGTTGCATCAACTTGAACTCGGGCAGCGGGAAATACGGGGCGATGGCATGCCCTTCGGGCTGCAACTGGTGTTGAGCGGATTGTCGACGGCCATGCAATACGGCGACACGCTTGCCGCCATCGACATGGATCCGGCGCTCGAACGTCTCCGCGAAGCCGCTGCCGCGCCCGATTTCATCCAGAACCTCGTACGCGAGTTACTGCTCGACAATCCGCACCGGGTCTCGCTGACCTTGCGTGCCGACAGCCACATCAGCGAGCGCCGCACGGCGTACGAGAAAGCGCGTCTCGCGAAGATGAAATCGACGCTCTCGAGCGACGACGCACGCGCCATCATCGAACGCACTGAAGCGCTGGCAGAACGGCAGGCTCAGGAAGATGATCCCGAGGTACTTCCCAAAGTCACGCTCGATGATGTGCCCGGTACGCTTGCCATACCCGAAGGTCGGACGAAGTCGATCGGCGGAAGTACGGCCGCCTTGTATGAGCAAGGAACGAACGGCCTTGTCTACCAGCATGTGGCGCTCGACATGCCGGCGCTCGATGACGACAAGCGCGCGCTTCTGGCTGCGTATACCGGCTTTCTTGCCGAGCTCGGATCCGGCGGGCGCACGTATCTCGAAACACAGTCACTGCAAGCAGCCGTCACCGGCGGTATCGGTGCCTACAACCTGTCGCGGGGCACGGTTGAAGACGAACAGGCCGTCACCTCACGATTCGTACTACGGGGCAAGGCGCTCGTTCGAAATTCAGGCGCTCTCGCGACCATCATGGGCGAAACACTGTCGAGCACTCGATTCGACGAACTACCGAGGCTTCGTGAGCTCGTTGCACAAAGCCGCGCAGCTTCCGAACAACGCGTCACCGGCAGCGGCCACGTCCTTGCCATGATGGCAGCCGCCAGTGGCATGAGTCCGACCACACGACAATCGCACAGGAACTCGGGCCTTCTGGGAATTCGCGAACTCAAGGCTTACGACGAACGACTGGACGACGCCTCTGAACTGGCACGCTTCGGCGAACAGCTATCGAGCATCCATGCGGCGTTGCAAGCGGCACCACGCCACTACCTTGTCATCGCCGAAGCCGAGCATGTGGAGAACGTTCTAGATGATCTGTTCAAGGGTGTGGGCTCTCCCGGCGACGTCGCTTCGTTCGATGCTCACTCGCCTGATCCCGTTCGCGAACAGGTCAGCGAAATCTGGACGACGAGCACAGAAGTGAACTTTTGCGCACGCGCCTATCCGACTGTTCCGTCAGCTCACGCTGATGCGCCGGCGCTTGCCGTATTGGGTCCTTTTCTCCGTAACGGGTATCTTCACCGAGCCATCCGAGAGACGGGCGGCGCCTACGGAGGCGGTGCATCACAAGATGCCGACAGCGCATCCTTCCGCTTCTTTTCCTACCGGGATCCCCGGCTCGTCGAGACACTCGCCGACTTCGATCGCTCCATAGACTGGCTCGGCACGAACCGTCATGACCCAAGGGAACTGGAGGAGGCGATCCTCAGCGTCATCGGCAGCATCGACAAGCCCGGCTCACCCGCCGGGGAAGCTCGCAGTGCCTGGCAAGCCGAGCTCTTTGGCCGCACCGCAGAGCGTCGACGAGCGTTCCGCAAGCGCATCTTGTCGGTAACGCTCGAGGACCTGGTCCGCGTTGGCGCAACTTACCTGACAACGGCAAACGCGAGTACCGCCGTGTTGACCAACGACGTTACTGCAGAGCAGTCGGCGGTTGCCGCCCTTTCGCTCGACCACCAGGTTCTCTGATCCGGAATGAAAAAGCCCCTGTTATTGCAGGGGCTTTTTCATAAAACGACTCGATCAGACGGTGACGGTACGCGCAATGCGCCCGCATTAAATTCCATCCGGAGTCAGCCGACTCGAACCAGCAGTTTCAGCTTCCTGCCAGTTTGTGGTGCATCAATGTGATATCGACGGGCTCACGTTGGAGCACTTCTAGTCTGCAGATCCAGTCTCGGTCTCGGCTTCAGTGGCATTTGTGGTTGCCTCCTCGCCCGACTGGATCCTCTGATAGATCTCTTCCCGATGCACACTCACATCGGGCGGTGCGGTAATTCCGATGCGCACCTGCTTTCCCTTGACGCTCAGAATCGTGATGGTGACTTCATCGCCGATGACGATAGATTCATCAGTCCGCCTGCTCAGGATCAGCATCCCGGTTTTCCCCTTTCCAGTATCAACCAACACGACAACAAGATCGCGCTACCTCCAGTTAGTGCGAGCGGCTTCGGTCAAGTTCACTGAGGCTACCACCATCCGCGCGAGAAAGTCATCAGATCGAGCAAATGCTACTCGCCTCACTGATCAACTGAGTTGCCTTCAGTCTCATTGTTCACGCAGCCGAATTCTGACATGTTTACGCATGTGGAGACACGTTTTTGGTGATGTTGCTCACCACCTCAGTGCACTTGATGGCACCGAATGTGGGACATGGCGCGTCCGTTGATACGGTTTCTCTACAGTTTTTCCAGCGACGCACGCTATTTGCAGTGCGCGGGAAATCCTGAACCAGATACCGAGAATCAATCGATGAAAGCAAACCGTGTTCGCAAGAGCGTCAATCGCAACCTGAGCAAGACACCGAAGAGCACGCCCAGCGGAAAAAAGTCCTCCGCTGGAAGGGCAACCGATGCAGCAACACCGGGCTCTCTGCAAAAACGCAAGCCTGCTTCTAGAAAGAAAGCCGCCGCGATCGCATCGCCCGCCCGCAAAGCTTCTGAGAAGAAGGTAGCGGCTCGCAAGAGCGCTGCGAAGAAAACGGCCGTGAAGAAGGCCCCCGCTCGCAAGGCGACCGCAAGCAAAGCGCCGGCTCGCACGAGCACAGCGAAGAAAACGGCCGCGAAGAGGACTTCAACTCGCAGCGCTACTACAAGCAAGGCACCTGTGCGAAGGAGCGCCACGACGAAGCCGGCAGTGAAGAAGGCTCCTGTACGCAAGACGGCATCGAAGCGGGCATCGGCAAGGAAGACCACGGTTTCGAAGAGCGCTACACGAGGCAAGACAACTCGCACTCGCCGTAGCTCAGGGCTCGTCAACGAATAAGTTGCGCGCTCTGCCTAGTCTGCCACCTTGATATTGACGGGGTCGGACTCTTGCAGCTTGCCTGACCAGAAGGCGGAGACGATGCTAACGAGCGCTTCCGGACTGCCGGTACGCCAGACGTTCCAGTGGGCGGGGTACAGTTGACGATAGAAGCTTCCGCCGAAGCGGTCGTCCACGAGAATCACGACGCCGCGATCAGCCTCTCCACGGATCACCCGTCCGGCCGTCTGCAGTACCCGGACAAACCCGGGGTAACGCACGGCCAGATCGAAACCACTGTTGCCTCGCACATCCAGGCGCTTCACCATCAACTCCTGTACGAGCCCGGGTGGTGGCAGCGCCGTCCCGACGATAATGACTCCGATCAGTGCGTCACCCTTGTAGTCGATCCCCTCGGCGTGGACACCACCAAGAATCACGAAACCGATGCTTGCCTCGGCGAACGGCGCGTCCGACGGGTGAGTCGCAGTACGTTGGGATACGCCGCCGGGCTGCTGTCGCCAGAGCATTTGCTCGGGGCGCTCCAGTTGGTAGGCGTCAAAGACTTTCTCGAGGTAGACAAACGAGGGTAGACAGACAAGATAGTTGCCGGGCTTCGCATCACTGATCTGAGCTATCAACCTCACGAGCGCCACAAGCGAGGCGTCACGCTTGCGGAAACGCGTATCGATCCACGGAACGATGCAGTGCAGTGCACGTTCAGGTGGAAACGGCGAAGGCAGCGTCAGCGCGAAGGCATCGTCCGGCAGACCCAGACGCTCGCGGTAGAAATCCAGGGGAGCAAGCGTCGCGGAGAAGACGATGCTCGCGAAGAAACGCGATCGCTGACGCGAGAGGAGTTTCGCAGCATCCAGGCAGACAAGCCGGAGTTCAACCGCTCGGCTGTGCTGCTCCGCCTCCACGGCAACCACGACACAATGTTCATCATCCGCCAGCGCGGCAACGGTCACGAATCTTGTCAACCGCTGCAACAAGCTCGACGCCTCGCCCGGCAGGACGACACCATCGCCAGATGTATCCAGCAACAGCTCAAGCAGCTTGCCGGCCCGACGCAGCACCGGTGGCATGATTTCCGCCGCGACTGACTCACCTGTCTGTCGTCCCTTTCCGGCGTCCAGCAGCGCTCTGCTCAGTGTTGCAATCTGACGTGAGATCAGCGGCAGAGCGACTGAACACGCTCTCTCGGCTGCATCGCAGTCGCGGCGGGAAAGGGATGCCGAATACATCGCCCGAGATCGCGGCAGGAGATTGTGCGCCTCATCGATCAAGAGGGCCGACTGGCGGACCAATCGCTCCGGCTGTGACAGACGCGACAGCGGATCGAAGACATGATTGAAATCGCCGATGATGATGTCCAGCCAGGGCAACAGTTCACGCGCCAGCGCATGCGGACACAGCTGATGATCCCAGGCAATCTCATCGAGTTCCTGCGGCGTCACCACACCCAGGGAGATGAGCTCGATGCGCGCCGCTGGCAGACGATCATGAAAGCCGAGCGTCATGGGACAGCGCGCCTGCTCGTCACGTTCGCAACGGCCTCGCTCGCAGAAGCAGCTCGACTCACGGGAACGAAGAGTCAGCGCTGAGACGGCAAGCCCACCGCTCGTCAGCCGCTGCAGCGCATCTGTCGCACTTTGCCGACCAGACACCTTGGCCGTCAGATAGTAGACCTGACGGCAGCGGCGCTCGCCGAGTGCCTTCACCGCGGGATACAGGCTGCTGATGGTCTTGCCGATCCCCGTGGGCGCTTCGACCAGCAGCGCACCGCCATCACGCAGACAGCGATATGTGGCAACCGCCATGCGACGCTGCCCGTCCCGAAAATCCGCGTGCGGAAACGGTATGGCCCGGGCTGTTCTCTGCAAAGTATGTTGACGTTCATCGAGCAGGCGTTGCCAGGATAACCAGACACTCAGCGCGTGCTCGGCATGCGCATCCAGTGCACCCTGCCCGAGCGTCTCTGCAAGCGTTTCCGTGGCCCCGTTCCGCAGGTTCACGTAGACCCGTTCGAGTATCACCTCGATCGCGTCGACATCCTCCTGTCCGAGCCAAAGCCAGCCGTACAGGTAAAGTTGCGCACGATGTAACGCCTGGCGTGTTTCAGGGAGTCTGGATGACGGCACCAGCGTGCTCTTGATCTCACCGATTGCACCCCGTTCCCGATCGAGGAGATCGACGCGCCCGGACAGTTCCAGCCAGCGTCCGTCCAGCTGGATTCGACGTTGCAGGCGGACCTCCGTTGCCCCCTCACTCGCGGCCTGCACGCGTTGATGCGCCTGTTGGCCGTCACGTGCCGTCGGACCCACCACGGCGGTATTATCGAGATCCCCGCAACGGCACGCGAAGTCAGCGAGTGTCGTGACCGCAATCCGGATGATGCGGTCAGTTGCAGCCGGATCTCCGCAGGCTGCTCTACCCGATGCGGCGGCAATTTCGTCCAGCGACGGTGAATCGTCGCTTGAAGTGACCGTGCTCACGCTCACGCACCCGACTCCGCTGCGGCGTCGGCATCGAATTCGGCGTCGGCATCGCTCCAGACGATGTTCACGACGCGTGCAGGAATGCCGTGACGACTGAAGTATTCCAACCAGCGGCGCTGGTTGGACTGCAAGGCATCACCCGGGCCCTTTATCTCGATGAATTCGTAGCTGCCGTCCGGCCGAAACAGGGTGAGGTCGGGCAGGCCGCTGGTATTTTCGCGCGTATCCGCCAGCACACGCGTGAACATCGACTGCCAGTGGCGTGCCGGGATGATCGACAGGGCACGCTCGATGAGCACCTCGTTCAACGCGCTCCACTGCACCAGCGGATTGGCAATGCCGTAGCGGGACTGCCAGGTCGACATGACTCGTGCGCTCAGACCGTCGGGTTGCTCGAGTTCTGCGAGGCGAGCGGCGAAGGCATCCTCACGCGCTGCGCGGAAACCCGCTTCACGAAAATCGGCCGGCCCGTTCTGAAATGGATGGAAGAATGCGCCGGGCACCGGCATGAAGATGATGTCCCAGGCCAGCAAGCCGAGCATGCCGCACACCAGTCGATTCTCGACGTAGTGGCATTCGCCGTGTCTCTGGAAATAGCGACGCGCGACGCGTTCCACCCGGACGTTGCGACGCCAGGCCGGATTTCGCCTGAGGACAAGACGGGTCGTGGGTGGACGGTAGACACGAGGCTCGACTCTAACGGGAGCTCGAACCGATGTCCCCGCGCGTCGGTGCTCACGTTGCAGTCGACGGTATACGCGTTCCACGAACTGCAATTCCGAGTCGGCTCGCGGTTCGCAGCGCATGGCCTCACATAGCGTCAACGCCTCGCTGGTACGCTCGGCCGCAAGCAACAGCCGAACCCGGCGCTCGCGAGCGGGCGGTCGTCGCGACGCGGCATAGAGGGTCAGTGCCTCGTCGTGCAGATCCAGGCGTTCAAATTGACGCGCTATCCGATTGCAAAGCCGGTCGGTGCGTCGCCGCAGTGACACATCGCCCGGGCCAGGCACCGGAAGCTGTGCCACCAGCGACTGCAAGCTTTTTTCATCCCGCGTATTCCCGGTCTCGAACAACCACTCGCATTCGAAGTAGCGAAGATGCGCGTCAATCTGTGACCGATTTCCGAACGCTCGCTCACCCGCGGGCATTGCATAGGATTCGTAGCGTACCGTGCCGAGATCACTCAGCACGAATTCGCTCAGATCCTGATACAGATTCCCGAAGAAACAGAGTCGAAACAACGACAGGTGGGCATGACCATGCAGAATCAGGCAGCGCTCATCTGCCAGCAGACGTTTGCACATGGCCGGTTCCTCGGCCGCGGCAGCAGGTAACAGGAGGTGCTCGGTCAGCTCCTGGCGCGTGGCCCGTGCGGATGCTCCGAGCGACAATCTCTCGACAATCTCGCGCCGGGTGAACGCCCCCAGCAGCTCGGCGAGCGTCGCCGGTGGCGCGGCTGTCGCCAGTTCGCTCGAGACCAGCTCGGCCGCCGCCGAGGCAAGGTCATCGATTTCCGGATAGTGCAGTCGAGCGAGACGAAAGACGCTGCGCTTCCGGCCGATCAAGCGGACGTACAATCGTTGTGCCGACCCGGAACAGCGGCGCAGCGCCAACAGCCAATCCCGTTCATCGGGCAGCAGGCAATCAGCGTAGGTTTCTTCGACGAAACCGACCAGCGCATGGAAATTCTTCAGGTAGTAATCTTCAGCCACCTTGCCCGCCGGTACGGGTGGCGACGTTGACGAGGTAATACGCTCATGAGGTCCGACAGACGACACTGGCTCTTCCGCACACTCGGTGGAGCCACCATGCTAGCCGCTGGACAGGAGGCGCGAGCGTCCGAAGTGACGAAAGTGCCGGCGAGCGATGTCGCCGGCCACGCCTGTGCACCGCTCCTCGCGCATGCTCTGCGCCCGTTGGTCGACGGTGTGTCGCAACCCTTGTGCGAAGAATATGGCGACAAGGTGCTGCTGATCGTCAATACGGCCAGCAAGTGCGGCTTCACCCCACAGTTCGAGGCACTCGAGAAACTCTCCAGACGCTACGCCGAGCGCGGCTTTCATGTGCTCGGATTTCCCTCCGACGACTTTCGCCAGGAGTTGGCCGACGAAAAGGAGGTCGCCCGCTTCTGTGAGCTGAACTATGGCGTCACCTTCCCGATGTTCGAGAAGATTTCGGTCAGTGGACGCGATGCTCACCCGCTCTACCGAGACCTGGCCCGCGATGCCGGCCAGCCACCTGACTGGAACTTCAACAAGTATCTGATCGACCGGCAGGGCCGGGCGATGCGGCACTACGGTTCCAGCGTATTGCCGCTGGGTGAGCGTCTGATCGCCGATATCGAGGCGCTCTTGTGACACCCGCCCGAGCATCCAGGCCATCTGCGTTCAAACGGGGTCGAACGGGCCGACCGGCAATAGAGGCGATACCGCTTCCAGCGCTTGTTCTCGGCGTCGCGGGCCTGATTCCCTTCGCATTCGGCGCCATCATGGTGTGGTGCCCGATCCCGGTGATGGCTGAACACGGCGTCATCCTGCTCGGACGCTACGGCGCCGTGATCCTGAGTTTTCTCGGTGGCGTTCGCTGGGGCCGGCTACTTGTCGACGAAGCCAGTCTGGCCCGATGGTGGCCACTGACGCTGTCCATCCTGCCTGGTCTGGTTGCCTGGGTGGCGCTGCTGTTGCCCGACACTGCGATGTTCGCCGTGCTGGCGATGGGTTTCGTCTTTCAGTACCTGATCGATCGCGATGCCGTCGAGAACAGGTTGCTGCCCTTCTGGTATGGCCGTCTGCGCTTGATACTGACCACGGGTGCGACGCTTGCCATCGTTTCCGGTCTGATCCAGCAGCTGATGCCAGTCTGACTCCCGTCAGTGCTTGACCCGTTCACGAGCAGCGTCATCGACTGCCTCGCCAGTGGATGTTCGTCCGATTCCGGAGCAGGTTGATCGACTGCCTGCCCCGTGGCAAATCACTATCAGGTTGCCGCTTTACCAGGAACAGGCTTAGCGTACTCAAGCCGTTCGAGTTTACGTGTCTCATGGTAGGCATCGAGTCCGCAGGCCGTCACGACGTCGAGTTCAGACAGATCGACATGCCCATCCTCTGCCCGTACGTCCTGGCGCATCCGGACCTCGAGAACCTCGCCGACGATCAGGATCGTCGCATTGACGAGTTCGTGGCTCTCGACCAGTGACAGCGCGATACGCACCGGACTCTCGGCAACATAAGGCGCTGCAACCACCGCCGTCGCCTCTGTGGTGAGTCCGCAGGCATCGAACTCCGAGATCTCCCGTGGCCAGCGTGCAGAAGTCTTGTGGGCGCGTTCTACCATCTCGCAGGCAACGTGATTCAAGGTATAGACACCGGACTGACGCAGGTTCTCGAGCGAGTGTCGAGGCACGCTCGGGGGACGCATGAGCAGGCCGATCAGCGGCGGCGCCGCCCCCACATGAAAAGTCGAGGTGACGATCGCGAGATTGTCGATACCGGTATCACTGCGCGTACCGAGCAGACAGGCCCCCTTGAATCCCGACAGGCAGTTGACGAAGTTCGCTCGTTCACGCTTGTCGAGCGCGTCGATGTCCGCACGTGACAAGGCGAGACTCACGGGGAATCCTCCGCTTGCAGTGCCGCATGAAGGCGTTTCTCGAACACGGCGTCGGCGCGTTCCCAGACTTTCGATCCACCACTGCCGAGCGCCAGCAGATGCGGTAGAAGTGATGCCGAGAACTCCTCACTGCTTTCGCGCGGCAGAAGCGATGGCAGATGATCGATCGCGATCAGATCGATCGGCGGGGCATCACTCGACAGGCGAATCACCGGTTCGTCCATCGTTGTCGCCCGGTCGTACAACGGCAAGGGATTGAAGTCACCGTAGGGATCGCAACTCACGTCGACAATGACCCCGAGCCTGCGCATGCTCGCGCCGAGATGGGCAGGCGTGGTGAACGGAGCGACCGGGTTGTCGAGGTAGACACAGTTGACGAGCAGATCATGCTCGCGAATGGCATCGAACGGCCCGCCCCTTGCCGTCTCGTCGACGTCCCAGGCGGTTATCTCCGCACCGGCTTCCCGGGCCATGGCGTCGGCACCCTTGCCGCTGCGCCCGCGTGCCCCGATGATCAGCATGCGCGGTCTCGTCTCCATGCTGGCCACGGCCGCGGTTACCTCGGCAAGCAGGGACCTCGCATCGCGCCAGGGTTCAAGCTTGTCGAGGACCGGTACGACACCACTTCGCTGCGCCGCCAGGGCCAGCAGACCGAGCGCCGCCCCAACATAACCCGCCCGGTAGCCGAAAGCTGCGACACGACGGCCCGTCTCGTCAACGAGAAATTCGAGATCGGAAAGTCGTCCACCGCCGGCCTCGAATGCACGCAACACGGTTCGCCAGCCTTGCTGACCCTTGAAGGCGTGAGCGAAGTGCACGTGATGATGCCGGAACGGACCGAGCGCGACATCGAGTTCCTTCAGTCCGATGATCACGGCAGACGGCGGAGCGCCCTGCCAGGCACCCTCGGCGGCATGACGACAACCTGCGGCAACATACTCCTCGGTCGCGAATGCGCGTTGCGTCGACTGCTCGATGACCACATCGAAGCCGGCATCGACAAGCGTTCCGGCATCAGTAGGCACAACGGCCGCCCGCGCTTCCCGGGGCTTGTGTTCGGCGCGAAGCCAGAGCGACTTCTGTGGGTTGATCATGACGAGAGTAGTCCAGTGTCAATAAACGTGATTCTGACAGGCTCAGAGCGCCGCGGAAATTTCCCACCGGCGCTGCATCTCCTCGTCGTGCCTGGCCTCGGTGCAGAAATCGCCCGACGTCTGCTGTCGCCGACGGCTTACGCTCACGTGCTCGACAGCTGCAGCGAGTGCCGAGGGTCAGCGTTGATCACACCGACGTTCGCTGCCCGAGGACAACCTGCCGCACGTAAAGACGCGACGCAAGCATCGACGCGAGTCGCAGGCACGATCCCGAGCAAGCCACCGCCGGTCTGCGGATCGCACAGCAGCCGCTGCCAATGCATGGGCAAGGCGTTGCTCCCCTGGTAGCGTTCGAGAACGTTCCCTGCCGACGGCCAGAGCGAGCTGTGTACACCGGCTTCGGCCAGTGCCAGCGAGCCTTCGAGCAACGGCACCGAGCCCACCTCGAGACAGGCTGATCGTGCTTGTCCGCGCAGCAACCGATCAAGATGACCGCACAAGCCGAAGCCGGTCACATCGGTCATGTGCACGACGCGGTGCGCTCTGCATATCGACGCTGCCACACGATTGCTACGAGACATGATCTGCAGTGCGGTATCGATGTCCGGCCCCCTTGCCCGTGCGCTGGCCAATGCCGCGAAAAGGGTGCCGATGCCCAACGGCTCCGTCAGCACCAACGCATCACCCGGGTTCGGCTTCGCGTCCGTTCGACATGGCACGCCCTCTTTCTGAAACGCATTGACGACAAGCCCGACCGACAGTTCGTCACCTTCAGCGGTATGCCCGCCAATCAAGGCGCAGTGTTCTTCATCGAGCGCACTGACGATACCGCGCATCAGCATGCCGAGTTCCCGGCGCACGATACGTTCGTGCCCATGAGGCAGGGTCAGCAGCAGTTGCGCACTGTGCACATGACCACCGGACACATGCACATCGCTCAGCGCATGGAAGCATGCTATCCGACCGAAAAGCCACGGGTCGTCGATGATCGCGCTCAGCTGATCGACTGACTGCACCAGCACGTTCGTGGGCAAGGAGATGACCGCTGCATCGCCAGCTTCCGCCACACCTGCAAGTATGTCGTCGCGACGCGGCAGCTCGATCTCGTCGAGAATGTCGTCAAGCAGGGTAGCTGCTACCTTTGCACCACATCCTCGACAACGCATGTCCGGCCCGGTGTCGGAGCGCACATCGGAGTGTGCCTCAGGGTCGAGCAAGGCCCTCGCGACGACAGGCGGCGAACGACCCTCCCGCATCCGGGGCAAGTCCTCGAAGCGGCGCATGAAACGTCTGTCGATACGATCCTTCCACTGCCAGATCGCCCGACCCTCGAGTTGCAGGGGACCTCGACTGGCGATGGCGGACCGATCGCCCGTTGCCATGAGACTCAGGAAGTGCGTTTGGGGCCGGTACACGTGGAGCGGCCTGCCGAGCAGGGTGGCACGGATATTCTTGAACAGGACGGGTGCCTGGCGAACCGCAAACACGCCCGCCTTGGCGCTCGGGGTCTGCTGCTGTGTGCCGATGTCACCCGTCGCGAAGATGCAGGGATGCGAGACACTCCGGAGATGACGATCGGTCGCGACGAAACCGCGTGAATCGGTGGCAAGGCCTGCTTGTGCGGTCCAGTCAGGGCCCCTTCCTCCCGTGCACCATAACGTCTCGTCCAGCGCTATCGTCTTGCCAGCGACCGAGGTAACCCCGAGCTCGGTCACCGCCGCGACGTCGAAGCCCGTGTGCACGCTCACGCCTGCACCTGTCGCGACGGCCAGCGCTCGCGCGCCCAGGCGCGCCGGGCGCTCGGCAAGCGGTCGAGCCTGTCTCAGGAACCAGTGACAGTGCACACGTTCGCGAGGCAAGGCATGACGCAGGGCCATCACCAGTTCGAAGCCCCCCCCGCCGCTCCCCACGACCCCGACCGACAGCGACGTTGTCGGATCGGCGCGCAAGCGGGCCTCTATCGATGTCCAGCGGGCATGAAAGGCCGATACCGGCTTGACCGGCGTGCTGTGCTTGGCAGCACCCGGTACGCCCAGGTCAGGCGTCGAACCGGTGTCGAGGGAAAGCAGATCCCAAGCGATCTCCGGCCGATCACTTGACGTAATGCAGCGACGCTCGGGATCCACCCCGGTCATCTCGGTTCGAATGAAGCGAAGGCCTGCCCAACTGCACAGACGCCGGAGATCGATATGCACTTCATCAACGTCATAGTGACCGGCCACGAGACCCGGCAACATGCCGGAATACGGCGTCATGACGTCACGTGAGACGAGCGTCAGGCGAACGCCCGCCAGCGGCTGCATCGCCCAACGACGTATGAGCAGGGCGTGACTGTGACCGCCGCCGACCAGCATCACATCACGCACGATGGGAGCAGGCCTCACCGACGTGGCTGCGGTGTCTGCCCCCGCGCCACCTGGCGCGCGAGAATCGCGTCGGCGTCACCGCTGAACTCGATGCGTTCGCGCTTCGACTCGAGTTGATAGTCGTACATCGGATCGTAGTATCGAGTGAGCAACAGCTCGATGAACGGCTCGTAGCCTGCGGTATCGGCTGCCGTCCGATGCCGCGTCAAGGCCTCTTCGAGCAGATCTCGGGCGTGCACGAAAACATCACCACCGAGGCGCTTGCGGATTCGCCCGAGGCTGTCTCTGTGATGCGCTGCAAAGCGCTCGAAAGCCCTCTCATCGACATCGGCACGAGCACTCGCATCGACGCTGAAATCAGAGCTCACATCGACGCTCGCATCGACGCTCGCACCGGAGCCCGGATTGACATCAGTTTCGCCACACGCGCTTGCATCGGCCTCCACGCCGGCATCGACACCCGTCCCCACAGGTGCCTCGTCTTCGATTCCGATCTCACCCGCCGCTTGAAGACGATAGCGTTCGAGCAGATCGACCACATAGTCTGCCAGGCAATTTTGCACCCGCACCTCGAGGGAGACGTCGAGCAGCTCTATCGGTGCTCGGCGCATCGCTTGCACCAGCGACTCAGGCATGGCCACACGACCGATGAGCCGGGCCTCATCCTCGAGCCAGATCGGCGCAGCTGACGCA
>Ga0114953_1000561_pt1 | contig 27356 bp, 19 predicted proteins | sample SidtaG_FD_87298 | JGI IMG/M metagenome (GOLD analysis project Ga0114953, IMG submission 87298) | Marine algal microbial communities from Sidmouth, United Kingdom - Sidmouth_Male2 metaG | ecosystem: Host-associated > Algae > Red algae > Unclassified | place: Sidmouth, United Kingdom | collected...
CTTCATAGGCGGATTCAGAATTGAATAACATATTAGTGACCGTAGAAACGCCAGTGTAATCTTCTTCCCAAAAGAGGCCAGAGTTCATACGTAATAAATTATCCAAAGTGATTTTTTTTCTTGCTGTATCATGTTCCCATTCGGGTATTTTTAGTGGAGATGTTACATTAATTTTTCCTTGCTTTACAAGTATTCCGATTAGCGCATTCGTTATGCTCTTAGTCATAGACCATCCGAGTATAGGCGTATCTTTAGAAAATCCTTCAGCATACTTTTCTGCCACTAAGGTGTCTTTGTGTAAGATGACTATAGCCCTTGTTGTTTTGTCGTGTATTCCTGTCTTGTCAAAAGCTAAATCCATAGCTTTTTGTATGATCTTCTGATCTAGATTGCTTGTAGTCAATGTAGTGTCTTTTCTTCCATAAGGGAAGGGGAGTTCATTGTTGCTCCAAAGAAGAAATGGTCGTTGGTTTTTGTAAGTAATTTTATAATTATCATCATCCTGGAGAAGGACGCAGCCTAGTCCATCTTTGTAGATTGCGGATTCTTTTCCTAGTCCAAATAGTTCGGCATTTACAGTTTTCTTGGTATTATCTACCTCTAGATCTACAAGATTAAGTGGAGACATATTAAGGTCTTGTTCCTTTATAGTAGATAACTTTCTGTCAGAAACAAATAGACAGGTGCAGGTCATTTTTGCTGCATATCCATTAATGATAGGCAGTCTAGGCTGTAAGTAAAAGAAATAGCCTAATAAAAGAATAACAGATATGATTCCGCTAACAATGTAAATACTTTTTCTCAATGTCTAATATTGGGTTAAAGAATGAAATATAATTACCCTAAAAGTATGCTATTTAGATACTAGATTACAAGATAATTATTTTTATAATTGGTTATATTATACATCTTTGTGTTTATTCTCTCAAAATGACATTAGCAAAAAATAAGATTTTACTTTTTATATTTATTGGCATACTGTGTCTAGTCATATCTAAGTCTGGTTTTTCACAGGCGATATATGATGTTATGTCAATAGATCAAGATCTTCTAGAAAACGCCCACACAGTTGTGCGGCTAGAGACTAAAAAAATTACTGTAGAGCATCAATCTAATTTTGTAGAAACAAATAAAAAGGTTGTTACAACGCTTAAACAAGATGATGATCAGATAAGGCTATTTGTATGGTATAATAAAAGCAGAAAAATAAAGAAGCTGTCAGCAAAAATTTATGATAAAAATGGTAAGCTGATTCAGAAGATTAAACAGAAAGATTTTGATGATGTAAGTTATAACCATTCACAGTCACTAATAGATGATAGTCGATTATTAATTTACAATTTCACGACGACTATGTTTCCCGTGACGACCGAACTAGAATATACTGCAGAGACTGCAAATACGGCATTCCTACCAGACTGGACTCTGGTAAATGACTTTGGTGTTTCTGTAGAAGCATCAAGTTATGAAATCAACTGTCCACCAGAGTTAGAACTCCGTATTAAAGAGTCATTATTAGATAGTATACGGTTAAGTAAAACGGTTGTAGGTTCAACACTTAAATATAGTGTTACCAGTTTCCCCGCTATAAAATTAGAATACCTAGGCCCTGCTCTTGATAAATTAAGTCCTAGCGTAAAAATCGCAATAAATAAATTTCATCTAGAAGGGCTCTATGGGGAAGCTGATTCTTGGAAGAGCTTTGGTAAGTGGTACTATGATAATCTTATAAATAATAATGATAGGCTTTCAGAGTCAGTGGTTCAAGAAATATTATCGCTTTGTTCTCAAGAAACCGACCCTTTAGAAAAGGCAAAAATTGTATATAATTATGTTCAAGAAAGAACACGGTATATAAGTATCCAGCTAGGCATAGGTGGATGGAAACCATTTACGGCAAAGGAAGTTCATGAACTCGGATATGGAGACTGTAAGGCTTTGACAAATTACACCAAATGCTTACTTGGTCTCGTCGATGTAAAATCACACTATTCTATTGTATACGCAGGAAATAATAAGAAAGATATAGATGCTTCTTTTGTATCTCTTGAAGGGAATCATGTAATACTTTGTCTTCCGATATCAGAAAATCAGGATACAGTTTACCTAGAGTGTACATCTCAAACAGCTCCTTTTGGATATTTAGGAAATTTCACTGATGATAGGAACCTGCTTGTCATTTCTGAAGAAGGAGGGTATATCACTAGAACTCCTAAGTATGGTAAAGAGAATAATATTATTGGATCTAACTATAATCTTGAAATAAAGGAGGATTCAATCAACTTAACTTATGAAAAGAAATTTGGAGGAATACATTACAATAGATATAGGTATTTAAGATTAGGAGAAAAGAAGTATAAGGAAATGATACTTAAAGAATTTCCTTCATCACTTTCGCCTACAGTTTCTAATATTGTAATCTTGAAAGATGAAGAAAAATTTGTCTACACAGAGAAAGCTAATATCATGATTAGTAATTTGCTCCAAAAGTTAGGAGAAAACATCTTACTTCCTCTTGTTGTGAAACCTATAGAATTAGAAATTCCAGTTGTAGAAAGGAATAGAGCCCACTCATTTATCATTCGAGATAGTGAGGTACTTACAGATAATTATACATATAATTTTCCAGAAGGGTTTTCTGTTACTGATCTTCCAGAACCAATTATAATTACTACCGAATTTGGAAGTTATAGAACTAATATAAGTATGGAGCTTAATGTTCTAACTTACAATAGAGTTATAATTTTTAATGCTGGAGAATATAGGCACGATAAATATAAGGATTACAGGAAGTTTATAAAAAAGATCAAAAGATCAGAAAATCAGAAAATAGTAATAAACAAGTATTAAGCAATGAAAAGATTATTAACAACAGTACTCTTAGCAACTTTTATTTTTTTCAATAGTTATGGGCAGCAATCCAAATTTGGAAAAGTATCAATAGCGGAGTTGGAGAAAAAGAATCACGATATAGAGGTAGATGCAAGCGCTGCAATTTTATTTCAGAAGAGAGAAACATTTGTTATGTATGACGAGAGTAATGACGAGTGGGAAAGAGTTACTGAGGTTTATAGAAGAATAAAAATCTATGATGCACAAGCTAGTCAGTGGGGCGATGTGACGATTGCATTATATAAGAATGACAAAATGAAGGAAGAGGTAAAACACATTAAAGCAATGGCATATAGCTTAGATGGTAAAAAGATAATTGAATCCAAGTTGGAAGGTGAAAACATCTATGAAGAAGAAGTATCCGATTATTGGACGCATAAGAAATTCGCTATTCCCAATATAAAGGATGGGACAATAATAGAATATAAGTACAAGACTTTTTCTCCTTTTATATATAGAATCCCAAGATGGGATTTCCAATATAGTATACCTGTTAATGAGACTATTTATATGTTAGAAACTCCAGATTTTTTTTCTTATGAAGCAAGTTCGACTGGGGTAATTCCAATAGAAGTAGAAAATTCTATAAAAAATAAGGTCATAAGATTTCGATATGACTATAATCCTAGGAGAGGAAGGAACAAAAATAAAAAGAAAACTTCAGAAAAATTTGAATATAAAGCTAATGTGATTAAGATGAAGGCGAGGAATACACCTTCAATGTCGAATGTACTATATGTCTTATCCACGGATATGTATCGATCAAGTATACAGTATGAATTATTACTTACAGAGATGCCAAATGGAAGTATTACTTACTTCACGAAATCATGGGATGAGATTGCAGGAAATCTTATGGAAAGCAAATCCTTCGGTGGTGAGATTAATAGAAAGATTGATGATTTTGACCAACTGATTCAAGAGGTTGAAGGTTTGTCTGATATGAAAAAGATCAATGAAATCTATCGTAGAATTCAAGATGAGTTTACTTGGAATGAAAAATATAGGGTTGCTCCTAGAAAAGGAATCAAAGAATTGATAAAAGTAAAAACAGGGGATTGCGCTGCGATAAATTTACTTTTGATAAATTTGTTAAAAAGAGCTGGAGTTCCGGTACATCCCATAGTATCTAGAATTCGTAGTGAAGGTATTCTCAATACAGCATATCCTACTATAGCTGATCTGAACTATGTGTTTGCAGGATGTCAAATTGGTGATGAGCTGATCTTCCTAGATGCAACAGATAAATTTTTAAATGTTGGAGAATTACCTTTACATGCCATTAGTTTATCAGGTGTAATGTTAAAAGGAAAATCTGGGGTGCCGCTAAATATTGATAATCCGAATGTCAATAAAGAAACCTACTCGATAGTAGCAAATATAAATCCTGATAAATCTATAAACTGTGATGAGAGTATTAGATTTAAGGATCATGCTGCTTCTCAGTTTAGGAGTATCACTAAGAATATAAATGATGAAAACGCATATATTGATTATATGCAGAACAAGTATGAAAATGTAGAATATAGTTCCTTTGTAATAGAGAACAAAGATGATAAGGATAAACAAATCAAAATTGCTAGCAGTTTCACCTTAGATGAGGGTGTGGAAGAAATAGGTGGTAAAATTTATATTGATCCCTTGTTAGTACATAAACATAAGACTAATCCATTTGTCTCGGAACTAAGAAATTTTCCAGTTTTTTATGATGCTAAACTGAAAAGAACTGCTTTAGTTTCCTTTTTAATACCTGATGGGTATAAAGTAGAATCCATGCCAGAGAAATTATCTATGTCTTTACCCAGTAATCAGTTATCCTATATTTATGAGGTGAGAGAAATCGGTAATAAGATAAATGTCAATAGTGTTTTTTCTATTAAAAATGATATTATTCTCTCGGAGGACTATGGAGCTTTAAAAAACTTTTATAGTCTAGTAATTAATGCTAATTTAGAGAAAATAGTATTAGTTAAGAATTAACAGATTACAAATCGAGAATTTTATTTTTTCCTATTTAATCGACTTCTAACAAAAGATTCAAAATAGAAACTAATATTAAATAGGCCAATTGTTATTAGCTAGTAATATCTCTATTAAACTTCCAATCAAAAAGTGTCAATATCGCATTCAATAAATAAAATATATACTTAGCCACATTGGCGAAATTGAGTTGCATAGCGGCCTTTGTCAATTGTACAATATTATAGATTACCCAGCTAAACCATGTCTCTTCGTACTTATATACATTCGCAAAATTCCCCCCTAAAGACAGACCAAAAGTAAGTGCTATTACGAGTAAAAAGGCATGATCTGTTCTTCCTCCGAAAAGGTGAGCTCCTAGATAGACTAGTCCGAAAGCTACAAGAATTCCTGAGCATAAAATGAAATAATAGAAGCTGTCTCTTTTTCGGATTTTTACTCCTTTCTTCCACTTATTAAAAGCAAAAGTGGTAATAAAGAACGTTAATGGATAGGTGATAATTGCAGAGTGATTTCCAAATAAATAATCTATACTGCCCGCGGTAATAGTAGCGATGATCCCAATAAAGTTACCCCAGTTATTTTGTTTTCCGACCAGTCTTGTTCCCACTAACGAGAAAGTGGAACTGAGAACAGATACAATGCCTAAGGGAAATGCTCCTTGTTCTAGATATGTCATAAGATCATCTAAGGGTATGCCAAATTGTATCCCTCCATTATGATAGATAGTTTTATGGAAATCTTTATAGTAGCAGACACCGATGATAAGTAAAGCTCCTAGTATATCCAGATGCTTAGAAAGGACTAGTTTTCTCACATTTGGAAATCTAAGCATGGTATATTATTTATTCCGGATTGTGTCTACAAAACTCTTTATATTGGAGCTGCTTTCTCCGTGCTTACCAAGATGCTTAATAAATGCAGATCCGATTATCGCACCATTAGAATAATCAGATGCCTGTATATAGCTCTCGTGGTTGTGAATACCAAAACCTATCAAACTGAAATGCTCTTTGCACATCGATTTTATTTTTTCGAAGTAGGCTTTTTGTCTAGGGTTTTCTTTATTCTCGCTACCTGTTATGCTAGCGCTCGAAACGATATATACGAAAGATGAACTCATTGCTAAAGCTTTATCGATACGCTCATCAGAAGTGTGAGGAGTTACCAGAAAGGATATGCCTATCTGCTTATCTTTTAGGACATCTTGGTAATCCTTCTCGTATTCTTCCATGGGAAGATCCGGAATAATAATTCCATCTACACTAACTTCTGAAAGCTTGTCAAAAAATTTAGCTGTTCCATATTGCAAGAGCTGATTATAATATCCCATAAGAATAATAGGAATATCTGATTGCTGTCTTGCGCTCGCGATCTGAGAAAACATGAGATCTAATCCCATGCCATTAGCTAGGGCGATAGAACTACTATTTTGTATCGTCTCACCGTCTGCTAGGGGATCGGAGTAAGGCATTCCTATTTCTATTAAGTCTACTCCTGATTGATCTAGGGACTTAACGATACCTACTAAACTATCTAATTTAGGGTAGCCAGCTGTAAAGTATACATTTAGAATTTCTGACTTTTTTGTATCGTATAGGCGAGTTAATCTATTATTCATGCTAATCTTGCTTTAAGCATATTGATCTAAATATTGTATGTATGTACTAAGGTCTTTGTCGCCTCTGCCTGATACGTTGATGACGACCACAGCATCTTTCTCGAAGGTGTGCTTTTCTAATATGTCAAAAGCATGAGCCGTTTCTAACGCTGGGATAATCCCTTCCTCTCTTGTCAGCATAAAGGCAGCTCGAACAGCCTCCTGATCTGTAACAGGAAATACACGTGCTCGCTTAGAAGAAATAAGGTGCGCATGCATAGGGCCTATGCCTGGATAGTCTAGACCTGCAGAAATAGAATAAGGTTCTACGATCTGACCATCTTTTGTTTGCATCAGCAGTGTTTTACTACCATGGATAATTCCTTCAGAACCCAGAATACTTGTTGCAGCGGAATGTCCAGTATCAATTCCTTTTCCTGCAGCTTCAGCAAGATAGAATTGCACAGCTTCATTTTCTAAGAAATGATACATGGCTCCTGCGGCATTAGATCCACCACCGACACATGCCAGAATATAATCTGGATATGACCTTCCTTCCTGTAGTTCTAGCTGCGTGATTATTTCTTCCGATATAATAGACTGGAACCTCGCTACTAGGTCAGGGTAGGGATGCGGTCCCACTACAGATCCTATTATATAATGTGTATCCTCAGGATTATTGATCCAGTCTCTTATCGCTTCATTTGTAGCATCTTTGAGTGTCTTACTTCCACTATTAGCAGGAACAACTCTAGCGCCTAGCATTTTCATTCTAGATACATTAGGTGCCTGTCTTTCTATATCTACCGCTCCCATATATACAATACATTCTATACCCATCAGCGCACAAACCGTAGCCGTTGCCACTCCGTGCTGACCAGCGCCTGTTTCTGCTATAATCCTACTTTTGCCCAAGCTTTTAGCTAGTAGTATCTGACCTACTGTATTGTTGATTTTGTGCGAGCCAGTATGATTAAGGTCTTCTCTTTTGAGATATATCTTTGTCTTATATTTTTGGGAAAGTTTAGTGGCAAAATATAGAGGAGAAGGTCTTCCCACGTAATTTTTAAGTAACTGCTCAAAATCTTTCCTAAAACCTGGAGTACTTATGATTTCTATATATTTTTTCTGGAGCATGTCAATGTTGTAATGCAACATCTCAGGAATATATGCACCTCCGAACTTACCATAATAACCTTCTTTATCTATCTGGTAGCTTACTGCCATTTCTTATTTCTTTGGTAAATGATTTTATTTTATTAATATCTTTTACACCTGCTTCTAGTTCGAATCCACTATTGATATCTATACCAGAAAAACGCGGATGCTGTATTTCTAAAATTTCTGCGGCGTCATCTGGCATTATACCCCCACTGAGCAGAAAGGGAGTGGCATGTGTATATTTGTTAAGAAGGGACCAATCAAATTTTTTCCCAGAACCACCATAGAGAGCTGTGTGCGTGTCAAAGAGAAAATAGGAGGTATAAGGAATAAATTGTTCGACCTGATCCCAATTAAAGTCAGTCTTCAATCTGAACACCTTTATCACTTTAGCAAAATGAGATACTGATTTACACGTGGCTATGTCTTCGCTACCATGTAATTGTACGTAATCTAGATTGTATACACTAGATATACTTTTTATGTTTTCTAAGGTCTCATTGACAAATATACCCACGGTACTGATGGTAGGTTTGCTAGTAGATATGTGTGTTCTAATATATCTAGGAGATGGAGGGTAAAAGTTCAGGCCTATCATATCTATTGATGCTCCAGATATCATATCTAGATTAGCTTGATGTTTTATACCACATACCTTGATGATCATTAGATTTGTTTTATAAGTGACTTGAGTTTGTCTCCAGGATTTTCTTCCTTCATGAAATATTCTCCGATAAGGAAACCGTCATATCCTAGATCTATAAGTTCTTTGATCTTCGCAGATTCATTTAAGCCACTTTCAGATATAAGCGTCTTGCTATGAGGTAATTTAGGAAATATTGCTTTAGAAGTATCTGTACTAGTCTTAAAAGTTATAAGGTTTCTATTATTGACACCTACTATACTGATATGGTCACATAGCTTTTCTAATTGATCTTCAGAATGGACTTCTAGTAGGATTTCCAATCCGAGGCTAAAAGCAAATGAAGATAATTCTAACACTTGCTTTTTGCTAAGAATCTCAGCTATGAGTAAGATACAATCTGACCCTATAGCTTTTGACTCTAAAATTTGATAAGTATCTAGAATGAAATCTTTTCTTAATATAGGCAATTTACAGATAGATCTACTGTTTCTTATATCTTCTGTAGAACCTCCAAAAAATTGAGCATCCGTCAATATAGATACAGCCGCTGCTCCATTCTCTACATAAGAAGGTATGACCTCTGAGGGTGAAGCATTGATATTTATATTTTCCCTAGAGGGAGATTTTCTTTTAAACTCAGATATAATACCTGGTTTTGTATGTCTTACAGCCTCAGCCATGGATTTCGGCAACCTTGTGAAAAATGGGGAGTCTACCAATATGGATTCTGGTAGTATCTTCTTTTTGACTTCTATCTCTTCTATTTTGGCGGTAACTATTTCCTGGAGGATACTCATTTGAATACTATGTTTTCTCTTGGGATAAACGAATTAACTGCTTAAAAGTTCCGTACGCTTTGCCAGATTCTATAATTTCCATCGCTTCATGATACAAGGATTCTAGACTAGCATCTTTATCATATAGGGATAGAGCTATAGCAGCATTTGCACTGACAACCTCTTTATGCTTATGGGGGCTTTTGTTTTCTAGAAGATTCGTGAATATACTAGCAGCTTCCTGCACTGTATTCCCGCCGAAGATATCTATATTTTCGCAAGCTTTCAAATTAAAATGTGATGGATCAACTAATTTCTCTCCTGTACGACGTATAAGCTTAGTCGTACCTGTATTAGAGTACTCATCATAGCCTCCAAGGTCGTATAGGATGTTATACTTTTTATCAGTTTTCTGGAAGATATGACTGTACAGCCGTTGTAACTTTAGGCTGAAAACTCCAACGGACTGATATCTAGGCTGGACAGGATTAACGATAGGGCCTAGCATATTAAAAAACGTTTTCACACCCATCTGTTTTCTGATCGGTCCTACAAATTTCATAGCAGGGTGAAATAGTGGAGCATGGAGGAAGGTGATATTACATTTTTCTAATTGTTCTTCTAGTATATTACTGTCATTAGAAAAACGATAGCCTAGAGACTCTAGTACATTAGAGGATCCGCATACAGAGGAAACGCCATAATTTCCGTGTTTAGCGACTTTCTTGCCATATGCCGCTACAACGAATGAGGTAAGGGTAGAGATATTAAATGTATTTTTCCCATCGCCTCCTGTTCCACACAAGTCTATCAATTCTCTATTGTCAATATCTACAGGTTTCGCTAGCTCTAGTAGTGCTTGTCTGAATCCTTCTAGCTCATCCACAGTGATACTCCTCATGAGAAAAATACTTATAAAGGAGGTAACCTGTGTTTCGTTATACTTGCTTTTAGAAATATCTATCAAGACTTCTTTTGCCTCATCTTTAGTAAGTTTGTTATGATCAAATAAGTAGTTAAGTAATTCTTTCATGTTGATTGTTTTTAGCCTCTGGTCAGAAAATTAGCTACGATGTTTTTGCCGATAGGTGTGAGGATGGATTCAGGATGGAACTGTACTCCATATACTTTGTAATCCTTATGCTCGGCGGCCATAATCTCCCCATCTTTGTCTATACAGGTTGTCTTAAGGTCATCCACCATAGTATCTTTGTCTATTACCCATGAGTGATATCTTCCAGCCTGAAAGTTAGGTTCTATATCATGGAAAATAGGACTTTTCTCATCTGTTAGGTGCATTTCCGTCTGTAGGCCATGGAATACTTTTGCAAGATTTTTTAATTGACATCCGTACACCTGTCCTATCGCTTGTAAGCCTAGACATACCCCCATAATTTTCTTAGTTGGGCCATACCTCCTTATAACTTCTAGTAGATCTCCAGCCTCTTCAGGGATGCCTGGTCCAGGAGAAAGGAAAATGAAATCATAAGCTGCAATACCTTCCATATCCAGCTCATTATTACGTATAACATCCGGTTTCTGCTTGCTGATCTCCTCTATAATCTGTACTAGATTGTAAGTGAAAGAATCGTAATTATCTACTACTAATATCTTACTCATGCTATATGTTTTCTGCCATCACTAGGGCCTTTCTTAATGCGGCTAATTTATTATTTACTTCTTGTAACTCCATATCTTCATCAGAGTTTATGACGATACCTCCTCCCGCTTGGAAATAGAGTGTATTTTCTTTGCTTAAGAATGATCGGATCATAATGGCATGATTTAGTCCACCATTAAACGATATAGAACCGATAGAACCACCATAGAATCCTCTACGATGTGGCTCTAATTCGTCGATGATTTCTAAGGCCCTGTATTTAGGAGCGCCGCTTAGTGTTCCAGCAGGAAAAGTATCTGCAAAGATCTGATAGTCCTTTATTTTTTTATGCTTTTTGCCTTGCACCTTAGAGGTTAGATGCATAACATGGCTGAACCATTGCACTTCTTTATATTTCATAACCTCGACTTCATCACAATTTTTACTTAGATCATTTCTTGCGAGATCGACTAACATCACATGCTCAGCGTTTTCCTTTGGATCGGATTTTAGTTTTTCTACATTTTGTAAATCTATGGTGCTATCTCTTGTCCGAGGCATTGTGCCTGCGATAGGATGTATCTCCGCAAGCTGATCTTTCACAATGATCTGTGCCTCCGGAGAGGAACCAAATAATCTGTATTCCGTATAGTCAAAGTAGAAAAGATATGGGCTAGGATTTATAGAACGAAGGGCTCTGTAAACATTGAAATCGTCCCCTTGGAAATCTTGCTGGAAACGTTTAGCTAATACCACCTGAAACACGTCTCCTCTGTGGCAGTGTTGTTTTCCTTTACGTACATTGCTTTTATGTTGCTCATCATCTAGCGGAGAACTTACTGCTCCTTCTAGGTTGAAAGTGAAGCTAGTGTTATCCTGTTTGCGTAGTATTTGTTCTATACCATCCAGATTGTCATCATTCTCTGTAAAAGTATTCTTGATAATCGTTATCTCTTCATGAAAGTGATCGAATGCGATAATGTATTCATAGAGATCATATCTGATATCTTTTATTTTGGTATCTATCTCTTCAGATTTTAGTTGTACCGTATCGAAATACTGAACACAATCAAAGGTAGTATATCCGAAAAATCCATTATAGCCTGGCATGTCGTTTTCTGTCTCGAAAGATTCTATATAATTAGATATAAGATCAGGCAAGCCTCTATCGAAACTTATGCTTTTCTGCTCTTGCCCTATATACGTTTGTAAAACATAGTCTTCCACAGTAAGTCCTGCTAGGGGAGAAAAACATATAAAAGATTGCACATTGTCCTTGCCTGCATAATCAGAACTTTCTAGCAGTAATACTTGGCTGAATAATTCTCTTATCTTAAGATATGCTCCCACAGGTGTAAAGAGATCTGCCAATATTTTTTTCTTATAAGTATATAGTTTCATAGGAGATACTGGTTTTATAATAAAAAAGCGACCTGTTGAAGTCCAACAAGTCGCTTTATATTATTTAAAAAACATAAATAGTCTGGTTACACCTCTTTTTCGAGAAGTACAAACTGCCACCAATTCATGTTATTGATTAATTTCATGGTGACAAATATATAGCAGTTTTTAATCTTGACAAATATTTACCTTATATTTTTACATAATAGAAATAAAAATTTCTATTAAGCCAAAGACTTCATTCTAATTTCCTTTTTTCTTTTTCTTCTTTTTGAAAGGATTAAAGTCATCTAATTTATCTTTCAGTTTATCCTTTTCTTCTTTTGCCTGACCGCCTATAACATCACCTAATTTATCCTTTACCTGATTTGCTATGGAATCCTTTACAGCATTATTTATGGTACTATCTAATTTTTCTTTTGCCTTATCTTTAATTCTTCCTATCTCAGTATCTACCTTTTCTTTCACCTTTGTCTTCGCGCTATCTATTCTCTGAGTTACAACAGTTTTTACGGAATCCTTAGCCTGTTCCACTTTCTCCTTAGCCTTTTCTGTGTATTCATCTTTTACATCATTTAATTTGGAAGTAATAGCGTCCTTAGCCTGGTCTGTCATATTTTTACCTCCTGATCCAGTAGGCTTTATAGAAATCGTAGGATTTTTGAAAGAGCCAGAAAAATTCACATCTAGATAGATGTAGTCCCCCTGTGCAACGCTGATTCCTAACTTGCCAGCTTCCCTAGATATGAAGTCGATTCCACTATTTGCAGCAGATCCTATAGCAGATCCTTTTAGCAGGCTTCTAGGTACTTCTAGTTTGGCAACATAAGACATATTATTTTCAAGATTATGATTGCCACCGACGGTCATTTTTATACCATTGAAATTATAGTCCTGAGGCTTTACCGTTACAACGCCATTTTCTATTTCAAACCAGTTCTTAGTATTATCTATAGCAAATGATTTAATCTCATCCACACCTAACTTGCTGCCCAGTTTTTCTAGTGGGGCGAACCCCTTCACCTGACTATCTATTGTTTCTAAATAACCCGATGCAGAGAGGGTGGTAAGATCTGGAAAACCATCTTTCAGTTTTCCTGACATAATTAGTGTAGAATTAAATAGACCTTCTAGAAATTCTGCTATAGGTGTCAGTTTACTAAACGTTACTATGTCTCTAAATGCCTGACTGAATTCGAACTTATCAATATTGTACTTGAATGCGAATTCTGGTATTTCTGGAGCGCTATCATAAGATCCATCCAGTCTCATTTTTCCTCCCATAGCATCCATGCTCGCACCCTTTATCGCTACGGCTCCGTCTTCTATTTCTATATCTCCATCCCAGTTTTTGAAGTTATACGTATCATAGATAAGTTCTTTAGCTTTTGTACTTATGTCAATGTCGATATTCGTAGGAATTCTAGGTGTAATTGCCTCTTCTGTAGTAGCTCCTGCTTCTTCTACTAACAATTTGTTCAGATCCATTTTCTTACTAGATATATTCAGATTTCCTCTTAGCGTATCGTTGGTATTGATAAAATTATACACATTTAATATCTCTCCGGATAGCTCAAATTCAGACCCTTCTAAAGCACCATTTGTTTTTTGGAAAACTATTTTATTAGCATTTAGACTACCTTTTCCTGAGATGTTTCTGATATCGTAGTCAAGGTATTTTACTTGGTCAACCTTTGCTGTAAAGTTGAGGGTGCTCTGATCTAGTAGGTTCTGATCTATGTTGTAGTTTGGTGCAGGTGCAACAGTTGTCGCATCTTCTTCAGGCATCCATTCATTCAGGTCTAGTACTTTAGAACTGAAATCTATATTGCCACCCATATTTTTATTACTAACAAAATATGCCAGCGGATTTTTTATCTCTCCATCTACAAGAAAATCTGTATTACCTATTATCCCAGAAAGTTTACTTACGGTTAGGGTAGAAGGGGACGCTTTTATTGTACTGCTCTTGATTTCTAGATCGGGTGTTTCTTCGTTGTCTATTGTTATGTCAAATAAATCCAGCTGTCCTGCAAAGGAAATAGCGTCATAGTTTTCATTGAGAATATCTTGTTCGTAGGCCTGTATGCTGAAGTCAGGATGGATGGTTCCTGTCATGGACTTAACACCTTCTAGGGGAACAATTTTACTTATCTCATCTAGTTGTATTTTACCCTTGGCAACGGCATCGATGTAAGGATTTGTTGTAACATCCTTATAGAGTAATTTTGCCACTATAGGTTCTCCAGCGACCGTTGCTCTGAACACAGGTATGTTGATGCTCAGATCATCCCATTTGGGGTCTTGTGCTTTGACAAATATATCAGTATTGACATCCTCTATCTTGCTTGCATATTCATTGTTTTTGATAGCAGCATTTAGGATTTTAACTTGTAGGTCAATAGCAGGGAATGATTCTGGTGCAGCACTGTACGTTCCTTTTGCCACAGCAACTACTGTAGCTGTACCTTCTGTTTCTAGATTTTTTACTTCGTCCGCTAGAACGAGAGGTGCTACTTGTAGGAAGCTGGCGAAAGTCTCATTGAGAGATTCTACCTTGATATCCATATTGACACCATTTTTTAGCATCTTAAAAAAACCTTCTCCCTTCATATCTAGACCATTTAGATTAATCTTGTTATCGCTAAGGGTATAGGTTTGTGTTGTATTATCTATTTCTACATTGATGTCTCCACTGAGCGAGGCGTTCTTAAAATATGTCGTACCGTCCTGCGAAAATGTAAATGCAGGAATATTAGATACTGTTTCCAATTTGAACTTGTCTTGATTAAAATTTCCTTTTCCGGAATGCTCTATGTTTTCTGCCCTCATCATCATATTACTCTGATAATCGGTATAACTAAGCTTACTATTTATTAAAGCATACTTAGATAAGTTCAGCTCAAACGCGCTGGCTTCACTACCATCACCAGTATCGTTCCAGATTACATAATTGAAATTCCCATATTTATCTACGATTATATTGACCTCCGCATCCTCTAACTCTATCTTATTTATTTTATAAGGTACACTTTTGTTGATGAGAGAAGAGAGATTGACATTAAGGTTAAGGGATTTTATATCTGTCAATGTTTTATTGGCGAAAGCATCTTTCCCTACTATTTTAAGATCCTTTAATGTTATTCCTACATTAGGAAAACTTTTAACAAACGAGAGATCTACATTAGAGAAATTCACCTCTGCATTTACATTTTTATTTATTTCTGTCTTAAGGGCCTTCATCAGGTCATCCTTAAAGAGGAAGGGGAGTAAAAGAATAGCTATAAAAAGAGCTACGATAACCCATATCAGAACTTTGAATATTTTTTTCATAAAAAAAACTTTTTATTGTTGGATGTTTCTATTATTGTATAGACGATAGAAAGTCCATATTACATACATTTAGAAAATAAAAAAATAGTACTTTCCCTTATTCAAAAAAGATTAACACATAATAATAGAAAATTAAGAGCGCTAAGATAGAAGGATCATTACTAGAGATATCAAAGAATCTACTTTTTTAATTTTTAATGTTAACTCATTTGTAGATATTTATGTTCGTTATGAATGATGCTATTCTCAAGGTTGATGATCTAAAGGTTTATTTCCATGATCAAGGAAAGGTCGTAAAGGCTGTAGATGGGGTAAGTTTTGAACTAAATAAGGGCAAAAATCTAGGTATAGTGGGTGAATCAGGCTCAGGCAAGTCTATTACTTCCTTGTCTATTATAGGTCTCTTACCTTCTAAGAAGGCAGTTATAGAAGCCGGTGAAATTATATACTGCGCAGATGATCGTTGTGTTCAGCTTAATGGTCTGGATGAAGCGGCCTACACAAAATATAGGGGGAATAGAATCTCTATGATTTTCCAGGAGCCTATGACATCGCTTAATCCTTCTATGAAATGCGGTAAACAGGTTGCCGAAGCATTGTTGCTACATAGAACGCGGGATAAACAAGAAGCTAAGCAGATAACCATAGATCTGTTTGAGCGTGTAAAGCTTCCAGAGCCTGAACGCATATATAATTCTTATCCACACCAGTTATCAGGAGGGCAGATACAGCGTGTAATGATTGCTATGGCTATATCTTGTAATCCAGATATTCTTATAGCGGATGAGCCGACTACTGCTCTAGATGTAACGGTACAAAAGGAGGTGATCGCTTTGCTGAAGGAGATTCAGAAAGAGTACAACATGTCTATCATCTTTATATCTCATGACCTTGGGGTTATCAAGGAGATAAGTGATGATGTAGCCGTAATGTATAAGGGTAAGATTGTGGAATATGGTACTGTAGATCAAATTTTCAACCATGCGGAGCATCCGTACACGAAGGGACTAATAGCTTGTCGTCCGCCCTTGTACTACAAGATGGATCGCCTGCCTACTATATCTGATTTTATAGATAATAAGAATATGAATCTATCATCTTATGTGGAACAGCATAAGATAGATTACTTAGCAAAAGAAAACATTACAGAATCTATTCTAGAAGTAAAAAATCTATCTACCTGGTATCCTAAAAAGAAAAACTGGCTAGGCAAAGTACAGATGTACACTAAGGCGCTAAACGATGTGAGTTTCAGGGTAGGCAATGGGGAATGCCTAGGGCTAGTAGGAGAGTCGGGTTGCGGGAAGTCTACGCTCAGTAAGACCATAATGAGACTGGTCAATCCTACAGCAGGGGAAGTAATTTATAAAGGGGAGAATATTTTGGATTACAAAACTGCAAAACTTAGAGAACTTAGAAAATCACTACAAATCATTTTTCAAGATCCATACTCCAGTCTTAACCCGAGACTAACGGTAGGTTATTCTATATCAGAACCCATGAAAGTACACGGAATATATTCCGATAAGAAACAAAGAAAAGAGAAGACAATAGAGCTCATGGAAACCGTGGGCTTACAATCGGATCATTATAGTCGATATCCTCACGAGTTTTCGGGTGGGCAACGACAACGTATTGTAATTGCCAGAACTCTAGCTGTGGAACCCGAATTCATTATCTGCGACGAATGTGTATCTGCCTTAGATGTATCTGTGCAGGCGCAGATTATAAACTTGCTTATGGACCTACAAGATAAGTTGGGGCTGTCTTATATATTTATTTCACATGATATGGCGATAGTACAATTTATCAGTGATAGAATTATGGTAATGAAAGAAGGGGAAATTATAGAAGAGGGAATGGCAGAATCGATTATTCAGTCGCCAGGACATGAATATACAAGACGACTCATAGAAGCGATACCCACATAATTTAGTTATTTATAGAATAACTTTAACAAAAGTGTAACTTTTCGGAAGAACCCTGCGTTTATAATAGTATAAGGGACGACATATCCTTGTAATGCTGAACTGTTTATTTAATTTTACTCCTACGACCAATGAATATTCCTAAATATCTAACCAAAGCGATCGTTCCTTGCGTTCTTTTTCTGAGTATACTTTGCTCTTGTATTCTTACTGTACAGACTAATGATATGAGTATAGAAATAACGGCTAGTTCGCGTGTGACAAATTACTGCCAGCAAGCTATTACACCAGATGTTTATTTAGTCAAGGTCCTAGTTACTAATATTTTAGAACTTGTCAGCTTAAGCGATATTAAAGCTGCGTAGATTCTATAGTGTAACCGTTTAGAAAATCTTGGATATCCATTCTTCTCTTACCCTCCTGTTGTAATTTCTGTATATGTATGTATCCATCTATAGTTGATATACACATCCGAGTTTTGTTATCTGTAAAAATTTTACCTGCCATTCTTTCCAATCCATCTCTGAACATAGTAACCTTGATCAGTTTAGTAGTTTTACCATCTATCTTGCACCAAGCTGCTGGGTATAGACTCAGTCCTCTGATCATATTATACACTTTATGGGTAGCTTGGGCAAAGTTTATTTTGCATATCTCCTTATTTATCTTAGGTGCTTTACTCACTTTAGAATTGTCCTGAGCTATAAGTTGTACCGTATCATTCTCCACTGCTTGTATCGTTTGCAGTATGACCTTAGCTCCTAAGATCTTCATTCTGTCATGTACATCAGAAGCATTATCTGTCGTTAATATATCTAGAGATTCCTGGAATAACATATCTCCCGTATCTATCTCATGTTTTAATTTGAATGAGGTGACACCTGTTATTCTTTCGCCCCGTATAATGGCCCAGTTGATCGGAGCAGCACCCCTATAAGCGGGTAGAAGGGAACCATGTAGATTATAGGTTCCGTATGCAGGCATATCCCAGACAGCAACTGGTAACATCCTGAAGGCCACAACAATCTGTACATCTGCTTCTAGTGCTTGTAGCTCCTTTAAGAAATCCTTATTTTTGAGATTAGTAGGCTGAAGTACGTTTAGTCCTTGTGATATTGCATACTTTTTGACATCAGACTCTATGACCGTTTTTCTCCCTCTACCACCTAGTCTATCAGGCGAAGTGATCACTCCCACAATATGATAATCATGCTCCACTAAAATCTGCAGTGCAGGAACTGCAAATTCTGGCGTTCCCATAAATATTATTTTCAAGCTCATACTTCTATGATTTTATATGTCTGGTGAGATATCTTGGTATTCTTATACAAATCTAAGGATACTACTTGTAAAGACCACACTTTAGGTAATTACTATTGAAAAGTAAATTGACATATTTATAATTCTGATTAATGTGGAGCTTTCACTTAGTACATATTTTATCATCTAAAGATTAAGCCAAATAAGATGGAAATACTATTTAATAATTCGTTAAAGTACAGTCTGTTGCTATTTGTATTGTAAATTGCCTTTATATTGTATTGCAAATCAGTTCGTTAATAAGTTAATTAGATTATTTTAGCGTCAGAAACAGTAAACCATGAACAAGTTAACACTCTTGCTTTTGCTAATGAGCTGCTCAGCTCTAAATGCTCAGAATATAACAATAGACGGTTATTCCTTTGAATCAGGAAACCGAGGTTTTCTTAATCGTACTCAAGTAGTTGTGTATAATGCTGACAAAACAACTCAATTAGGGGAGGCATATTCAGAAAACGATGGACACTTTGAAGTGACAATACCAGAAGAAAGCTCATATGTATTAGTAGCCAATAAAGATAGATTTCTGGAGAAAGAACAGATAGTTAGTACTGTAGATAAGAATGCCTCTGGGAAGGTTTTTGTAAAATTAGAAATGAAGAGAGCTCCAGGGTATATTTTTGACATAACACTAGCTAACGAGAGAGATGACGAAAATATAGTTGTGGACGCCATTAAGGGAGCAGATATAGAGGTTTTCAACAATACGAAGAATACGATGGAATTGGTTCTAGAAGACCACCCTGATCCTGATTTTAAGGTGAACTTGCTTAAGGGGAATTACTACACAATCATGATCCGTAAGGAAGGCTATCTGACGAAAAGAATGGAAGCGCATGTTGATATAGATGGTTGCATACTATGTTTTGAGGGAATAGGAGAGGTTAGGCCAGGCGTAACGGATAATCTTACTCAGGGCAATGAGACAGGCGTCCTACTAGCTAATGTAGAGATGGAGTCGGTATCTCTAGGTAAGGAGTTTAGATTAGACAATTTGTACTATAGTTATGGCAAGGCAGATATCACGCCACAAGCTGCCGAGGAATTAGATAAGCTCATTGTTATACTTAAGGATAATCCTAATATAAGAGTAGAGCTAGGTAGTCATACAGATAGCAGAGGTACAGAGGATAAGAATTTTGCCTTATCTCGTAAGAGAGCTAAAGCTGCAGTAGATTACATTCTAGAGAAAACAGAAATTTCTCCTTCATCTCTAGCATATAAAGGCTATGGAGAATCTAAGCTTGTCAACAAATGTAATAGTTCAGCTAACTGCACAGAGGAAGAACATGCTATAAACAGGAGAACAGAAATTATGGTTCTAGGTATAGATCCAAACATTGTAGTACCATCTCTGGCAGAAAGGAAAAAGGAAGAGGAGATGGAAAGACTTATTTTAGACCTTATGAATCAAGAGCAAATCAAAGTTCCTGAAAAGGAGAGTCCGCCTGCAGATACGCCTTTAATAAAGGGAGGTACGGAAAAGGAAGAAGGAGTTATGGACATAAGAAGAGAAGAAAATAGGACTGTGCCGAGCATGGGTAACATGGAGAAAGAATCAAATGTTGTATTGCAAGCTGCCATGGAAAAGGTAAAAGTTACAGACGTGATGCCTACAGAAGAATCTGCAGCAGTCACACTCGATCAAGCGGTAGCAGAACAAGAAATAAAAAGAATAGTAAAGTCAGAAGCTATTACCAAGCAACAATACTCCGCTAATGCCGAAAAAGTGATGGCTCCAGATCATTCTGTAAAGCAGAACACTACTAAGGAAATTATATTAGATCAAGAAAAGGCATATCGAATAGAAAATGCGGAAGGTAAAAACATGGAGAAAATGAAGTTTGATAGAATAATAAACCCTTCAGAAATCCCTTCAAATCCTTCTTTAGATACAGAACAAAAAATAATAGAAAAAGCAACTTCCAACAACCCAGCTGATGCTACATTATCTGGAGCGCATTATTCTGTAGTCTTGCATTTTTCTTCTGACCAGTTAAGTCAGAATCATAAGCTCTATGGAAAGCATAGAGATATCAAAGAATATAAAACTGCCACAGGAAATTACCTATACTTCTTAGGTAAGTTTGCGGAGGAGCAAGATGCTAAAAACTACCTTTTGGCACAGACTAAAGAGGATTACCCAAATGCTTATCTGGTAAAATTCCAAGACGGCGAACTGATAAGATAGAGTGATCTAAGCAGATGGAGATGCTACTAACAAGAATTATTTAGAAGATAGCTTATACTGAAAACTAAGTAGCTTCACAACAGATCCGTTAGTGGCGGGCGGCATAATGCGAAAGCTCAGGTCATCACTAACATCAAAGTCCATCAAGTGCCTATCCACAAAGGATTCTGCTATAGCAAGAAAGTGACCTATTCCAAATCCAATCCATAAATAGTCCTTATCTTTTCTAGCATTATTTCTAGCAGTTCGAAGCGTAGCGGCGGAGCGTACACCTTCATGATCTGGTTTACGGCCATTAAGCACATCTAGGTAGCCTTGTTGTAATATGTTATATTTCTGTGTTCTGTCTATAGCAAAATAGATTATTGTACCTTCTATAGCTAAGAATATTCCAGCTTTTATGTACTTTTTGTTATATATCTGGCCACCAGATGGTACGATCAGTCCACATAAAGCAGCTCTACCAGGCTTTCCATTAAACAAGGATAAAAAGCTATAGTCTTTATCTGACGCGGGAGCAGTAAGCTTATCTTGAGGTGTGGCATCATTATATGTTCCAGGAGGCTGGCTTATCGAGGCGTACGCTCTAGTAAGACATAGAATAACAAAAATGCATTTAATGATAGTGCGAAGATTCATATTAATTGTAAACTTACTTATAATATGAACTGAATTACAAGTAACCTAATTGTTCTAGCAGATTATTAAACGATTTATCAGAAGAAAATGGAATAGATATCTGACCTTTACCTTTCGTATTTCTAGATATTTTTACTTTCGTTTCTAATAAGTTACTTAGACCATCTTGGATTTTCAGTACTTCTGGAGTTAGCCCTTCTTTCTTACCAGAATTATTTCCCGTTATTGCAGAAGTTTTTTCATTTTTAATCAGTTTTTCTGTAGCTCTAACAGATAATTCTTTACTTATAATTTCTTTGAACACATTAAGCTGGTCCGTAGCGTTTTCTATACCAGCTAAGGCTCTGGCATGCCCCATTGAGACGATATTATTTTTAACCGCATTTTGTATGCTAGGTGGAAGTTTTAGCAAACGCACATAATTAGATATAGTACTTCTTTCCATACCAACTTTAGTAGATAATTCCTGATGAGTTATATTGCATTCATCTATAAGTCTATGGTAACTGATCGCTATTTCTATAGGGTTAAGATCACTTCGTTGTATATTCTCAACAAGTGCCATTTCCAGCAATTCTTGGTCATTAGCTTTTCTGATATAGACAGGTACTTTTGTAAGTCCAGCAATTTTAGATGCTCTCCACCTTCTTTCACCAGAGATGATCTGGTATTTATTTTTAGATAGTCTCCTGACGGTGATAGGTTGGATGAGTCCATAAGTCTTGATAGACTGAGCTAATTCTTCTAGTTCTTTTTCATCAAAATTTTTCCTCGGCTGTTCAATGTTAGATTCTATGTCTGAGAGTTTAATCTCAGATATATCTGATGAAGTTGTGGGCTGCGCTATTTTGTGTTCAGATCTGCTCTCAGTCTTATCTATACCTGTGAGAAGTGCTCGCAGTCCTTTTCCAAGTTCATTTTTCTGTTTACTCATAACTATTTAGTTATTGTCTTTTTACGGTTAGTAAGCTCTATCTTACTGTATTCTGCATCGTTATTATTCTCTAAGAATTCATAGGCTAAGTTCAGAAAGTTTTTTGCGCCCTTACTTGCGATATCATATATAAGAATAGATTTTCCTGTTCCTGGAGCTTCACCAATTTTCGAATTTCTATGAATGATCGTATCATAAACGGTATCAGATAATAACTCCTTTACATGATTGACAACCATTTTTGCCATTCTAAGTCTTTTGTCAAACATAGATAATACGATACCTTCTATCTCTAGTATTGGATTATAATTTTCTTTTACAAGTTGTATTGTATTTTTTAATTTACCTAGACCTTCTAGAGAATAAATTTCACATTGTACTGGTATAAGTACGGTATCAGCAGCTGTAAGCGCATTCACGGTTATGATCCCTAAAGAGGGTAGACAATCTATTATTATATAATCGAAAGATTCTCTAAGAGGGTCGAGGCAAGCTTTTAGTTTGTATTCTCTATCTTCAGAATTTACCAATTCTATTTCCGCACCCACGAGTTCTATGGTGGAAGGAATAAGGAAGAGGTTAGGAGAGTCTGTCTGTATAATTAAGTCCTCCATACCTTCGCCAGAGATGAGACTATCATAGAGTTCAGCTTTTATATCTTCTTCTTTATAACCTAGCCCCGAGGAGGCATTACCCTGAGGATCAGAGTCTATAAGTAATACCTTCTTATCTAGTATGCCTAGGGCAGCAGCAAGATTCACAGCTGTTGTCGTCTTCCCTACACCTCCTTTCTGATTTGCTATTGCTATTATTTTTCCCATCTATATCTTTACTGATTCGCCTATTTCTAAAAATGTAATCTCCTTACCTCGCGATTCAAAGGCGGTTTTTACTTTTTCTTTATCAACTTGTATATATCCAAAAGTATCATAATGGAAAGGTATAATTCTAGTGCAATCGATAAAGTCTGAAGCCAATATTGCATCTTCATAACCCATCGTGAAATTATCTCCTATAGGAAGTAATGCAAAATCTAGCTTTGGACTCGTCATGGGTAGAAGTTGCATATCCAGCGTGAGAGCTGTATCGCCAGCAAAATAGAAGCAATGATTTTGGTTGCTTATGACAAAACCAGCGGGATTTCCAGCATAGCTGCCATCAGGAAATGAAGAGCTGTGTACGGCATTAACCATTTTTACTTTTCCAAAATCAAATTCCCAAGATCCTCCATGGTTCATGGGGTGACCTTCTATGCCTAATTTACCATACCATGTAACTATCTCATAATTAGAAATTATCTTAGCGTTACAACGCTTAGCAATAGCTTCAGCATCATGAATATGATCCTGATGGCCATGAGACAGTAGTATATAATCCGTCTCTATAGTCTCAATGTCAATTTCTGAAGACAATTCGTTAGGACTTATATAAGGATCAAATAGTAATTTATAACCATTTATCTCCATATGAAAACAAGCGTGGCCTAGGAATCTTATTTGCATAGTTTATAATTTATATCAAAAATACTTCGAATTCCATGGAATAGTAATAATATGACCAATAAAAAAAACCGCCGGCAGTAATAACTGCCAACGGCTTCCAACAATCACACAATAAATCTTTATCAGAAAGTACTTAGTATTACTTTCTTCGTCGTAGGCGTAATATTATCTTTTGTATAGATTCTAAGCATGTAGACACCATTACCAGAATTAGATAAATCAATAGACATATTATCCTCTTTTTCTTGTTTCACAGTTTTGATTAACCTTCCATCAATAGTATAAACTTCAACTTTATCTACATTATTATTACTAATGAAAACTTTATCAGAAGTAGGGTTAGGATAAACGTTTATTTCCTCTGCATTTACAGCAGTAAGTAATATTGGCTCTGTGTCACTACTAGATCTTGTCTCTATGACATCATCTCCTTTAAGATCTGCAATGAAGTGTAAGCAGTATTCTTCTATTTCACCATAACCACTATTATCACAAGGCCCAGAAGGATAGCTACCAGCTTGCATAATAATCCTCATCGTTGCATTGCCTTCCCATACATTGTAAGGCATAGTTAGCATTCCTAGAATAGTACCAGGGCTACTACCATAAGCAACAAACTCTCCAGCATCGAAGAAATCTCCATCCATATTAAAATCTATGTAGATTTTCCAGAAAGCTGTCGTATTCTGATTAAATCCAGGATCCAATTTCAAGTTATAACTAGACCCAGGCCATACATTTGTACATGTACTTGTAAAATCTGCATATCCCCAGTTGTTTCCTGAATGGTTTACATAATTTCCGAATTGTATTTCATCTATCCATGCTAATTCTCCATTCATACCCACTGGATTACAATCTTCACCAGTTATAGTAATGGTGAAAGAACAAGTTGTCCAATTACCACATGCATCTGTTGCTTTGTAAGTTATTGTTGTAACGGATCCTTTAGGAAAAACTGAACCACTATGTGGACCTGCTATCTGTGTTACAGATACAGAAGAAGGAATTTCCATAATATACTCCAATGGCTTATAGTTGTACTGATCATTCCACTGTCCGTTACTTAATAATTCCACATAATCTTGCCCATTATTAAAGTTATTAGGCTGTCCTGGATACCAGTTGCTATAGGTCATAGGCTGTCCGCTGCTCCAGGTAAAATTACCCTCAGACCAGGCATCACTAAGACCTATATACGCTGAAGAAGCTTGAAGCTTACTTGCAAGGAAGCTGTTTTCACCGGCACTATTAATCGTTGCTAGATTACCACCCCAAGCGCTACATGCATTACTAGCATTAGTCCATGTTGCTGGACTGAGAGAACAATAGTAATTAGAACCATTATACTCACCCATATATACGTATCCTGGTATATGCTGGGATGTATAACTACAACATGTTGTCGCAGTAGGGGTATTCCAGTTTACAACCACTCCTGAACTATTGTACGGACAAGTCAGTACCACATTGGCAGGACATTCTATAGATATACTCGTTTCTACAGTAAGGTTAAAGCTACACCAGTCCGTGTTACCACATGCATCTTGCGCTTCATAACTAATTGTATATGTTCCTGGATTCAGGTTAGAATTAACATTTGGACCACCAGATTGGTATACATCCACACATGGGATTTCCATAATAAATTCTAATTTTTTGTGACCATACTGATCATTCCATTGTCCATTTTTCAGCAATTCTACGTAATCTTGATCGTTAAGGTAATCGTTAGGCTGACCAGGATACCAATTTTGGTAGGATAACTGTTCTCCACTATCCCAAACAAAATTTCCTTCATTGGCAGCATCGTTAAGACCTATATACGCAGAGTTTACATTTAAGAAATTTGATAAGAACCAGTTTTCTTCTGCATTAGATATCGTCGCAAGATATCCGCCATAATTTTGACATACTAATTGTGCATGCTCCCATGTATCATCCTGTATAGAACAGTAGAACTGAGAACCATTCTTAGAACCCATATAAATAAATCCAGGAATATAGCCATCCTGACATTCAGTACAGTCTGTTGTAAAGGTAGGCGCTGTCCATACATCAGAAAGATTAGAATTACAATCTATAGTAAGATCAGCAGGACAGTGCAAGTCTAGATGACCTGCTGTCTCTACGGTTACCTTAAAACTACACTGTGCGGTATTACCACAAGCATCTGCGGCAGTGTATACAACTGTCGATGTTCCTACTGGAAATACATCTCCTGACCAGAAGTTAGCACTTATTGTTGTTTCACTACAATTATCAGAAACTGTTGGTTCAGTCCAGTTAGCCAGTGCACCACCACTGTTAGAACTAGCGGTAAGTGTTATATCATATGGGCAATGATCAAAGGTAGGAGGAACAATATCTCTTACATCTATGATCTGCTCACATGTACTAAACAAGGCTGCATTATCAGGATCTGTAGCTGTGAATATTCTCTTTATTTTTTTCTGTCCAGTACATGGTCCTGTAGATATTATAATATCCTCAGAACTTATTACCGGTTGTCCACATCCACTTGCACCTGCAACAGCAGTTGCATTTCCATAGTCTCCATTATTACCATTTCCATTATCTTCGAATGCATCACAGTCTGTAACTTCAGAACTACAGCCTAAAGGGAAATAAATATCTCCATTTGCGTCTACGATGTTACCTTGTGCACCAGAGCTACAATTTTTTTCTATAAAGTAGGGTGTAGATACAGCATCAGAAAGGGCATAGGAATCCAAATCGGTAAGTGGTATAGCAGCTGTACTTATCTGTAATTTTATTTCTCCAGAGCTTACGTTAACTCCGTAAATTCCAGTCTGGTTAGCGAAATACGCATTATCACAACCATCGAAGGTCAGTCCATTAGCTGTTCCTACTCCTACAATTGGAACATTGTCTAACACGTTACCAGAACTATCAAATCTTCTAAGCTCACTTGTTCCACTTATCCAAATATCATTGTTACCAAGCACAACAATATCTCTAGTGTATGATATATTGGCAATAAATAACAGATTCGAAGTATAATCAGTGGTGTTTATGCTATATACTTTATTAGTATTAGTAACTGCATATATATCACCATTAACTGTAATATCTAGACCGATGATAACACCGTCTGTTCCTGTGTTGCCTAAAAGTGTAAATGTGCAAAGGTTGTAATCAGCTATATATAAGTTAGAGCCTGATGCAAAATAAAATTCATTAGGGTCATTATAATTGACACCTAAGGCATAAACGCTAGGCATAGTCGGAAATATCTTTTGTATAATCTGTCCTGTAGCAGGATTGTAGGTTACTATCGATTTCTTATCATTACTTACACCCATTATACCGGAACTTACGATATCATTAAAACAATCTCCGCAATTTTGAGTATTAGGGGTATAGTCTTCTATACATATATCTACATTAGATGGACAAGTGATTACAGGCGGGGCATCACAACAATTTCCA
>Ga0114953_1000567_pt1 | contig 27239 bp, 9 predicted proteins | sample SidtaG_FD_87298 | JGI IMG/M metagenome (GOLD analysis project Ga0114953, IMG submission 87298) | Marine algal microbial communities from Sidmouth, United Kingdom - Sidmouth_Male2 metaG | ecosystem: Host-associated > Algae > Red algae > Unclassified | place: Sidmouth, United Kingdom | collected...
AACTGACCCCTAAGGTAAATTGCTGAATTTTATAGGCCAATAAAAAATCGATGGATTCTCCTCCGCTACGATCACCTCCAGCCCGGTATGAAATTCCTCCGGTTATACGTTGGTCATAAATGAGACTAAAATTAAGGTCAACATCAAAAGGAGCATTTTTTACATATTTGAATAGTAAATTTGGTTGAATGCTAATTTTCGGACTGGTCTTAAAAGTCATACCGGTCATAAAATAATAATGTCTCGCCTCAGATGCTGCTTTTCCTGATTCTAAACCATTTGACAAACCAATATTATTTTCTAACATATTGGGAATACTAAAGCTCGCGTAAAACTGCTTATAATTATAATATGCACCAGCCCCAACGTTCCCGTAATAATCTGCCGATGAATTACCCTCCAGGATCGATTGGTCCGTTCTATAATGAATAACTAAATTCTGTTTTGAAAAATCCAGCAGCAAGCGTCGCATCGTTCCGTGAACTCCAAGCCTTACATTACTGTGTTCATTTATCTTTAAATTATAACTGTATGCCAGGCTCAGATACCAGTTTTTTGTTACGCCCAACTCATGAACGGAAGCCAAAACACCGAGACCAACCCGTTTGCCTTTTAATGGCATACTTGCACTGAGAAGTCTAGATTCAGGAGATCCGTCAAAACCGATCCATTGTCGTCGAAATAGCGCGGTTATCGAAGTGATTCCATCATCCCCCGCAAATGCAGGATTATAATATAGTTTATTATTCATAAACTGGGTGTACTGACTTTCTTGCTGGGCCATTGCTACTTGACAAAATAGCACCATTCCTAAAATAAAAACATGGCGAATGCTAAAAATATATTTCATGGTTAATTATTTATTTTTCTTTTCTAAAATTAAATACTATCGGTAAATAGTAATATGTCCTTTTATAGGTGCTGCATTTTGTTCGGAGAGGAAAAGAAAGAAATAGGTACCGTCAGGTAAGTCTTTACCAGCTTCCCCTTTGAGCGTTCCATCCCATTGATTCTGATAGGGAGCTTGACGGAAAACTTCATCTCCCCATTGATTATAAATCGTAAGTTGATTGTCCGGAAATTCATCTCCAGTAATACAAGGTAAAAATAATACGTCATTTTTGTTATCTCCGTTTGGTGTAATGACATTCGGAACGTCACAGTCTCCGGTATAGGTCACATTGATGACTACAGTTGCTTCGTCACAGATCAGCGTTCCGCTACATACATAGCAAACCTGATAAGTAAATTCGTCCTTTCCAATAAAGTCTGGATTTGGTGTGTAAGAATAGGTGTTATCTCCGTTTTGAATAACATTCCCATTTTCGGCGGTACGCAGTAAGTTAACACTCATTCCCAGTCCAGGGGTTACCAGATCATTGGATAATACCAGAATATTTTCCAGTGTCTTTTGATAATTTGTTTCTACCAAATCGTCAACTGCTTCGGGACCTGCGTCTACAGTTACGGTATACTCGGTGACCGGAGACAAGCAATCATTGACTTCAACTGTATACTGGTAGATATACGTTCCTGCTTCCGTAGGCGTAATAACTATCTCGTTATTATTGGTAATAGAAGGTAATCCAGCGTTACTACTATCTGAATCCCACAAATAAACTGGATCTAAAGCATAAGAGGTACCAATAAGTAAACAGGATTCTCCCATACAGATAATATTTTCACAATCTGTTTGAATAGAAGGTGGGTTCGGAACACCGTTTATTGCTACCTCAAGAGTGGCGGAATTACTACATCCAGTGGCAGATTCAACGGTAACAGTATAAATTCCGGACAGGTCTGCGGTAGTGTTTTCGATCCTTGGACTGGCTTCAGAACTACTGAAATTATTTGGTCCTTCCCATTCAAACAACGTTAAGTTGTTTCCAGTAAGTATAAAGTTGAGTTCTTCTCCAACGCAAATGGGGCCGTTGCTGGATAAGTTGGTAATCTCTGGTGTTTCCGCTAATGTTACGGTTCCGATTCCATTGGTGATACAGTCACCAGGAAGGGTTGCCAGGACTTGGTAAGCACCAATATTTTCAGGTGAGAGATCGTTGATAAAGACGCTGCTCCCCGTAGCCGTAAAACCATTGGGTCCGGACCAGCTATAGGAAGCACCGGTTATCGGATCGGCAGTCAAAGTAACGGTAGATCCTGCGCATGCTACTGCTGGATTTACGTCGACCGAAATATCTGGTAGTTCTAATATTGTTACCGAAAATTCACAGGCGAGCGATTGATTTTCATTTGCATCCGTTGCCTGAAAAGTGACGGAGGTAGTACCCGAGAAAAGGTCGCCGGAGCCAGGTCCAATAGTTGTAATAATCGGACTAGAGCAATTATCTGCTACCTGCGGATCATTAAAAATGATCGTTACACTTTCACAATCGCCATCGGCTGTACTGTTTTGTATAATATTATCCGGGTCACTGGAAATAGTACCATCGCTATTGATGATTACATCTGCAATGCAAGTCAATGTTGGAGGTATTTGATCAATAACGGTTATTGTAAATGAACAGGTAGAACTATTTTGCGCTTCGTCCGTGGCAGTGAAGGTAACCGTTGTTGCTCCCAAGGGAAATAGTTCGCCCGATGAATGGGAACTATTAACGACTACCGGAGAACAAATATCAGAAAATGGTGGTGGATTAAAATTATAGATTGCTCCACAATTATCTGCATCCGTAGTGATCGTAACATCTTCCGGACAATCCTCTGAGATTGGTGGGGTACTATCCGTTACGGTTATATTTATTTCGCAAACAGATGAGTTGCCAGCTTCATCCGTAGCAGTATAGTTAAAGGTAGTAGTACCTGCAGGAAAAAGACTACCGGGTTCCATCTCTTTTTCAATTGTAAATTGGCCACAATTATCACCAGCAACAGGTTCATCCCAAATGACCGGTGTTAAGCAGTCTTCACCGTTAGCATCTACAGAAATATTTACCGGACATCCCGTCCAGGTTGGTGCTTCCTGATCAAGAATCGTTACCGTAAAAGCACAAACAGTTTGATGGTCCTGATTGGCAGAATTGGCTGTGTAAGTGACGGTAGAAACACCTAGGTTAAAGTTGGTTCCGCTCGCATCATCCGTGCCGGAAGCTTGCGTTGCTCCAGTTACCAAAAAGGTAATACTTTCAATTCCATCACCTGGAACCAGCAGGGTTGGCGCAATGTTTTCAACCATAAAAGAGCAAAGATCCGGGCTGGTAGAGGATATCTGATTTATAGGACAGGATATCAAATCTTCGTTCATTTCCTGAATGACATTTACTGCGAAAGAACAGGTATTTGAATTACCGGAAAAGTCGGTTACCGTGTAAGTAACAATTGTATTTCCTAATAAAAAATCAACTTCATCTACGTTGTTTAATCCTGACCCTGAAGTAGCACCACTTAGCGTATAATTTACCTCGTCAATACCGCAATTATCTGATATTGAGGGATTGGTATTGCCAATCTGAGCGGAGGTCGTTCCGGTGGGTAAAGAAATTTCAGTATCATCCGGACATGTTATAGCGGGTGCCATATTATCTACTACTTCCAAAGTGAATGAGCAGGAAGCGCTGTTCCCGCTTTCGTCCGAAGTCGTGTAAGTAATCAATGCGGTACCAACTGGATAAGCCAATGGAATATTATTAATATCTCCATTGCCGACCAGTGATCCGGTAATTTCAAATTCTACATTTAGCGATGGATCGCAATTGTCTTCGTTCACAACAGGTTTAAGAACTTCTAGGGGAATGAAAGCTGTACAAGCTTCGTTATCAGTTGAGAAAATGGGCAAGTCGGGACAAGTAATGACAGGAGCTTGTTCATCCAAAGCAGTAATTGTAAAACTGCAGAAAGCCTGATTGCTTGCGTCATCCGTAATGGTATAAATTATTGTAGAAATTCCTGCCTTAAAGAAAGTTCCACTGGCATCATTTACGCCTGAGGTAATAGTAGCTCCACTGATTTCGTAATTAACAGATACGTTGTTATTAGATGTAACAGGAAAAATATTATTCACCATTACTTCGCAGGCATCATTGGGAATAACCAGCGTTTGATTTTCTGGACATTCCACTAATAGATTGCCAACCGTGACTGTAAAACTACAAGCATTGGTATTTCCGAATGCGTCTGTTATTTCATAAGTTACCTGGCTTGAACCAACATTGAATGCGGTACCACTTGCACTCACGGTACCGCTGCCAGTCGTTGCTCCGGTTATTGAATAAAAAACAACAAAGTCGGAACAAAGGTTATTGGCAATTAGGGGATCAATATTTTCTATTTCAGCGGAGGTTTGGCCCATAGCCAGATTGGTGAACACGTCTTCCGGACATTCAATAATCGGTGCCTGGTCGTTTATCACTGTAATCGTAAAACTACAGGCATCCGTATTTCCAGTGATATCAACTATCTCAAAATCAATTATATTCTCACCAATATTTAAGGCAACTCCGTCAAGAGATTCCAAGTCAGAAGCAGTCGTTGCGCCACTGATTTGGTACAGGTCATTGGCTACCGCACAATTATCAAATTTCATGCCTTCGATATTTTCCAAAGTAGCCTGGCAGGACCCGATATCTACTGATAAATTAAAATTTTCCGGACAGGTTGCGATGGGGTCAACATCATCTGTAATGGTAACCGTTGCCATATAAGTTTCACTATTGTTTTGAAGATCGGTAGCTGATATTGTTAATGTTGTTACTCCGGTTGGGAAAAATAGATCAGATGGTATTCCTGAACCAAATTCATTCAATTCCCCGCTCAGTTCGTAGAGAATTTCTGTAACTTCACAGTTATCTGTAATGGATATATTGAAATCAGGAATGGCCCCACATTCGTCTGCATCTGTTGAATATTCGAAGCCCCCGGAACCTGAAATCACTGGTGGAATATTATCATTTATGGTAACCATGAATGAACATAAATCACTATTTCCAATGTTATCGAGAGCATTAAAGGTCACTTCAGTAATACCGGAATTGAAGGCAATATTTTCAATTTTATCTGTTCCATTACCAGTCGTACTGCCACTCAGTTCCCAGGCGATACTTTCCAAATCATCTGGATTGATTAATATAATTGCCGTTATTTCTGGAATTGTACGACTACATAATCCTGGATCAACATTAAGCATAATATTCTCTGGGCAATCAATTAAATTTTCATTGTTTGTTTCTTCATTTATAGTAATCATAAAATCGCAAATAGCCGCATTTCCAGCTGCGTCGACTATATTATAAGTTACAGTAGTTTGTCCAACCATAAAGCTAGTTCCGCTGGCATCGTCTACGCCAGTTTCGGTCGTTGCTCCTGTTAAGGTATAGGTAATGTTTCCAACACCGCAATTATCATTTGATGTCAAAGGGCCGATATCCGTGATAATAACCGGACTTCCATTACTGGTATTTTGAATAATATTTTCTGGACAGGTAATAGATGGATTGGTCACATCGGTGACCGTTACCATAAATGAACAAACGACCACATTGTCAAAATCATCTATGACTGTATAGGTAACGGTAGTAGTTCCAAGATTAAAAATAGTTCCACTTGCATTTACGCCTGATCCGATGGTAGCACCGTTTAATTCATAGGAAATACTGGTAATGTTTTCAGGGTCAGAAATAATATCAACATTAACGTCATCTACTATTTGCGTACAATCTGTTCCTGCATCGACGGTTAAATCATCGGGACAGGCAATATTCAAAGCTCCCTGTATATCGACCAGAAAAGAACAAGCGCCAGTGTTACCTGCAGCATCTGTGGTGGTATAAGTGACCGTGGTCTGTCCAACGGGAAAAGCAGTTCCACTGGCATCGATAGTTCCGGAGCCGGATAGTGCGCCAGAAAGGGTATAATCCACAATGCTACCTGGGCAATTATCGTTGAATGAAAGGGGAGGAATGTCAATAATTACTATCGGATTACCATCCGGACTGTCCATGGTTATTGTTTCGGGACAATTAATAGTTGGTGAAGAATTATCGGTCAGTGTAATGGTAAAAGAACAAAAAATAACATTACCCGCTATATCTGTAGCTGTATAGGTTACAGTCGTTTCTCCTGGTCCGAATAATGAACCAGGTTCGTGTGAACTGGTTAATTCAACCCCCGGACAATTATCCGTAACTACTGGTATTGTCCAGTTTATTGTTTGCTGACAATCAGCGCCAATAAAATCAACAATGTCTTCTGGACAGAAAGTAAGAAATACCGGATTTTCTGTATCGGTTATCACCACGTCAAACGTACAGGAACTAGTGTTGTCAAAAGCATCGACGACGGTGTAAGTCACCTGTGTCATTCCAACGTTAAAAGAAGTACCACTAGCATCATCAGTTCCGGTTCCGGTGGTTGCGCCGGATAATTCGTACGAAACTGAAGTGATGTTTTGTGGATCGCTTACAATTGTAATGCCAATATCATTAATTGTTTGATCGCAACTTCCGATAATTGCACTGGCCGTTACTGACTCTGGACATTCAATTCGAACGGCTCCTTCGAGATTAATAGTAAAACTACAAGAGTTGCTGTTTTCGGATATGTCTAAAACGGTATAGGTTACGATAGTTTGTCCCGTATTGAATTCAGTTCCGCTGGCATCTCCTACTCCAGAACCATTTGTGGCGCCTGAAAGTGTGTAGTTAATTTCCGAAATACCACAATTGTCAGCAGCATTTTCTAGACCAATATCATTGATTACTGCCGAAGGATTACCAGTCGTTAATGTAATATTTTCAGGACAGGAAAGGGTAGGATTAATTTCATCAATAACTGAAACCGTTGCATCACAGGTTGCCTCATTTCCACAATTATCTGCTATGGTCAGAAAAACAGTTTGAGTCCCGAGGTCGTTACAGGAGAAAGTAGTTTGACTGGCTGTAAAAGTTAGATTGACACTACAATTGTCACTACTGCCATTATCTAAAATTGCCGGATCTAGTATACCGTTTCCATTTTGATCGAGCAACACATTTGTTTCTGACTGGCAAAGTGTTACTGGATTAACATTATCTGGATTGACCTCAAAAGCTCGCGTTATTTCGGTAGAATTTCCACAGTCATCGGAGGCGATCCATCGGTAGGTGATGGTATATCCGTCACATTCATTTGAGTTGAAAGGGTCAACGGATGGAACAACAGTCGCTGCGCCACAATTATCGCTGGCAGTTAATGTTTCCTGCGTTGGTAAATCATCTCCACAATTAATGTTAGCGATGGGAGCCGGACTTTTATCGAAAGTCGGATTTGTTTCATCTATGATTGTGATAATTTGTGTGCAGGAGTTCTCATTACTGTTGGCATCAGTGGCGGTGAAAGTACGGGTAATTGTTCCCGTATTATTACAGGTTGTAAAATCAATCACATCGACAAAATCGGGTGTTAAACTCACGCCGCAACCGTCTGTTGCAGTGGCCATTCCAGTGGATGCCGGGGCAGTAGAATCATTGCAGGATAGTGTAACTGGTCCGGGACAATTATTTATAATGACTTCTTTACTTCCACCAATGGTAATTGATCCATTTAAAATGTTAACCGGAAGGATAGGTGTAAAGCTGGCGTCGGATACCGCTACTGGAACCGGAAATTCCGGATGCGTTGTGCCAGGATAAAATAATACTGGAATGCTATCGCCCGTATTGCCAGTAGGGGTAAAGTTGAGCGTTACCAGGGTCTGGCCGGCAGATAAGGCAATAGGTGGAAAAATAGCGTATCCATAAGTGATGGTATCTAGGCCGTTGTTATGTGGTGGGGTTGGATCTGGTCCGATGCCAACAATTCCACCGGGCAGGTTGCTTGTCAGATTATTGAAAGTAAATCCAGGTTGTCCCCAGATGATGGTAAAATCAATAGAGGTAATTACCTGATCTTCGAGAATTACTATTGGTACAGCCACATCATCATTACATGTAGTTGTTACATCTCCAATATCCAGTGTAATTCCGCCGGGAGATATTTCGTTGACTACGACCGAAAAATTACAATCAACAGGTGGATTAATTCCGTCTGAAATAGTATATAATACCTGAGTCGTTCCAGTGTTGAAAATGAGGTCTTGTCCAGTGTAAATTCCTGTACCCTGCGTATCACCGGATAGGGTATAGTTGATGGTCGTATTTGAGCAATCGACCACGATGGGCATTAGTTCTGCTGAGGAAGCCGTATAAGTAGAACCTGCAGATATGGTCTCATTAATGTTGGCAGGACAGGTGATGTCCGGAGCAGCACCATCCGTAACGTTGACCGTAAAAGAGCAAGTAGCTAAATTGCCATCTGCATCCGTAACGGTATAAGTAATTATTTGTGATCCGATACCAAAGACATCCCCGGAATCGAAATTACTGGTGGGAGGATTTGAATTATTATTACAATCGTTTACGACAGGAGGGGACCAGGTGGCTATTTCTGAGCAGTCTCCATCTGTGTCTGTTAGATTGATATTTGCTGGACAATCAATGGTGAAAATATCGGAAGTACCAATAGTAATAGAACCATTTAAGGTGTTCACAGGAAGGATTGGATTGAATGAGGCGTCGGATACTTCAGCTGGAACTGGAAAATCAGGGTGGGAGGTACCCGGATAAAAACTTACTGGAATGACGTCACCTGCATTACCAGTAGGAGTAAAGTTGAGCGTTACCAGGGTCTGGCCGGCAGATAAGGCAATAGGTGGAAAAATAGCGTATCCATAAGTGATGGTATCTAAGCCATTATTATGTGGTGGAGTTGGATCTGGTCCAATGCCAACAATTCCACCGGGCAGGTTGCTTGTCAGATTATTGAAGGTAAGTCCAGGTTGTTCCCAGAAGATAGTAAAATCAATAGAGGAAACGACTTGGTCTTCTAAAATAATTACCGGGACCGCAACATCATTCCCACAAGTAGCGATTACCTCTCCGATATCAAGGGTAATTCCGAAACCACCCATCTGACTGATGGTAACCGAAAAATTACAATCAACAGGTGGATTAATTCCGTCTGAAATAGTATACAAAACCTGAGTAGTGCCAATATTGAAAACAAGATCTTGTCCGGAATAAATATCTGATCCCTGAGTATTACCACTTAAAGTATAGTTGATAGTTGTATTGGAACAATCAGTAATGGTGGGCATCAGCTCGGAGGAAGTAGCTGTATAGGTATTACCAACAGCCAGCGTTTCATTTATATTTGGCGGACAAGCAACCGTAGGAATAGTGCCATCCGTTAGTGTCACATTAAAAGTACAAGTACCTGCATTCCCATCTGCGTCGGTTACGGTATAAGTAACTGGTTGGGTTCCAATATTGAAAAGATCGCCTGGACTAAAGGTACTGGTTGGCGTATTTGCATTGTTATCGCAGTCCACCACCGTAGGAGCGATCCAGGAAACATTGTCAGAACAAGTGCCATCCGTATTGGAGATAGTGATATCTGCCGGACAATCTACGAATGAAGGTGAATTGCTGGCGCTAGAGACTTCCCCGTCTAATGTTGTTAAAGATACTGGTACAAAAGACAATCCCGTAGCCTTTGCTTCACTGGGTGAATTAGGTCCGTTAAAAAAAAATACTGGATAAATATCTCCCGGTGTGTTCACATCAAACTCGATGGTAATTAACTGGTCACCCGCTGTAAATGCCAGACCATTGATATCAAACCAAGTATAAGTGAGGGTATCTCCAATATTGGGCGGGCCGGCTGCTGGATCTGTATTGGGTCCAAAAGAACCATTGCCGATCATGTCGGTAGCTCCGCTGAACGTAAGTCCGGTACCATTGCTACCATCCCAAACCACTGCAAATTGAATAGACGTCAGCACTTGATCTTCTAATATTACAACTGGAACAGAGACCGTGTTCTGACAAGTAGAAACTTCTTGGATGTCAATAGTGATTTGGGCTGAAAGGCTACAAAGTACAGAAGCTAGTATAAAACAGCATATAGTTATTATTCGCATGACTTGATAAGTTGGGATTTTATAAAATTGAATTCCTGATCAAATGTTTTTGAATTTCTGATCTGGTAACAGGATTTTTATGGTAGTTATATCAGATGATAAAAGGTATAAGTCATTCTGTGTACTCCGAAAGAGACACAGAATGACTCATATAACTTTATGCAAAAAAATGATTAATCGAGTAGGGTTAACTTCTTGGTAGCTGCGTACTTATCTGTTTTAAATTGGTAAATAAATACACCATTTTTATTCAGTTGCGAGCGATCAATGGCTACTTCGTGGTACCCAGCACCGTAATTTTCGGAGACCTGGTAAACGAGTCTTCCGGAAATATCATAGATGGATAATGTTCCATAAGTTTCTTCTGGTAAATTGAAGGCAATCAGGGTACTGGAACGGAAAGGGTTTGGTTTGTTTTGAAATAATTTAAAGCCAGTAACCGGTTGGTTGATAGTTGTCAGTACCTCAATTTCCAAATCTACTCCAATTGCTTCCTGATCCGAATGCCAGGCTCCCGCTGTGATCAGTTCGTCGGAAACGAATAAATGACCCTCCAAAGTTTCGAGTGCTTGATTAGCGGTAAAGTTCAGAACAACTGCTATTTCCTGATCGGCCAGGGTTACACTTTGTCCACTGTACCAGGATAGGGCCAGCAATCCTGATTCGGCCTGTGATAAATCCATTACCGTGTTCCCGGATTGATCTAATTGATCAGTTAAAATACCATTGAACGTCAGTGCGCTGGCATTAAAATTTAAGGTAGTCTGGAGTGCGATTAAGTCCTGGAAAGAGATTGCTTTTAACGGAATTTCAATCGTTTCTCCTGCTGCAACAGCCTGATCCTGAATGGTAAATTTTAAATTATCCGAACGTGTATCTCCAGGGTTAGCTAACATGGTTACATCTGCATCGCCGGTAACATCCCCTATTTTGATGCCGGTGAAGTTCTGACCGGTTTGGCTGGTTGTTACGTTGGTGTAGGTCAAAGCATCATTATAAGGATTGCTCCAAGGATTTAGTGGATTGGTAAAGACGTGGTTGGCATCGACAAAGACCCATGAATTGACATCATACCCTGGAGGATTGTGAAAGGTAGCTCCTGAAATGACATTTACAAAGCTGATAATTCCAGCATCTCCAACAGAAATAGACTGGTCTGTATTAGCATCTGCTGCAATTCGTCTGGTTGGCGTTGGGAGCAGGGTTGCACTAGTTGAATTGTTGGCCAGCGCCTGAACCAGTGCCGCATCCAAAGCGGAAATTCCGTTCTTGTGTTTTACATCTTTGGTCGGCGTGACGGTCACGGTACTACCTCCGGGAACGACTACGGAATAGGCGCCCGTTGCGTCAGTAGTAGCAGATAAAGTAACTCCTCCGGTTACCGCAATGTCCACATTTGGAATACCAAGACCCTGATCATTCTGAATAATTCCAGCAATCGTTACTTGTCCATTTGCAATCGTTAAAGAGCCATCTACCAAATGGGTCGCTTCGTCAATATCGGTGGCTTGTGGAGCAACACTACAGCCTTGTGCAATTTCTAGAGCGAGTGCTCCGTCTTTTAAATTAACGGGAGTAGTAGAACCTACTATATTGGATACGAGCGTAACATTAATGGTGGCAACCACGATTCCATCTGCTAAAGTTGCCGAAGGAAACTGGGAATATCCCATTTGAAATTCTCCGGTAACGGCATCAAATTGTGGCGTAAATATTCCGGCAAACGAGGTAGTGATACTATTAATCGTTGCAAAGGCTGGATCAATATCTCCTGAGAATTGCCAGGAAACCATTTCGTAGTAATCATCGGCGGTGATGTTGATATCTACCGTGGCACCCGTTCCACCAGATACACTAGCCGCAGTAAAAACAGCTGGACTTTCTGGTTGTACAGTAAGGAAGGTATTACAGATGGTAGCATTACCTAACAAATCTTTGACTGTTATCGTAACAGGATTAGTGCCCAGGTCATTACAATCTACTATTCTGGTAGTGCTACCATCATTAAATTCAAAACTCAGGGCATTTCCGGAACAGACATCCATACTATTGTTATTAAACATAGCAGCATTGATGGTTCGGGTACCAGTTCCTGTAAGATCGACCGTTACTGGTTGGCAATCTGCTACGGGACCGGTCTGATCCACGATAGTTAATACCACATTACAGGAGGAGGTATTGGTACCGTCAAAAATATCCAGTATGAAATTGTTGTCTCCAATGTTGGTACAACCTAAAGCAGCTGAAGGCCCTACTCCGCGAAGATTATAAGTCAAAGCGCTTGTAGCGCCACAGTTGTCGGTAGAACCACTGTTAAATTCTGAAGCATTAACCGTGATACTGCCATTTGCATTTAGCGTTCTGGTTATATCCTGGCACTGTATAGCAATGCTTGTGGCATCTGTAATAGTAATAGTTGCGGCGCAGGGTGCAGAAACATTTCCAGAGGCATCAATAGCGTAAAAATTCACGGTATTTGCTCCAATGTCTCCGCAACCAAAATCCATGGACGTCATCGGATTGGTAGCGTTTGGAGTAAAGGAGAATATAAGTCCGGCAGTATTTACTGCACAGTTATCTGTAGATCCGTTGTTTAATTCGGAAGCATTCACCGTAACCATTCCGGGAGCAGTCGCCGAGAGATCACGACTAATGGCTGCCAGGCAATTAGCCGTTGGCGCCACGGTTTCCTGAATCTTAATCGTAGGTCGACAAATAGCTATATTTCCGGATGGATCAGTAACGGTAATTTCTACGGGAATAGGTTGGTTGGTCGCATCGCTACAATCGAAAGTAGTCCGGTCGATACTTATGGTATAATACAAGGGATCAGTACCATCATCACAGGCATCCGAAATATTTGCAAGCGAAAGAAAATCAAAAGCATCAACCGTTACGGTACCGGCAGCTGGTAAATTTCGATTGATATCTACGCAGTTTAATACTGGCTCGACGTTATCTTCTATTGTTACAATTATATCACAGGTTGTTGTTTTATTATTTGAATCAGTTACAGTCCATCTCACATTGGTAGTACCCACAGGAAAGCTTGCACCAGCTAACGAAGCGCTACTGTTATAATTATTAGTAATACTTAATTGACTAGAATTGGTACAATTATCACCCACACTTGTCAGGTCAAACTCTGATCCAATAACGGAATATCCACAGCTTCCATCCGCATCTCTGGTGGTGTTGGTGTTAGTTGGGCAGGTAATATCGGGTTGGCGGTCATCAACTACGGTGATAACAACAGTCTTGTTAATAGTTTGTCCATTTCCGTCATTGAATAAATAGGTAGCAGTAAAGACAGCCGAAGTACCATTGGCCACGTTAAAAGTATAGCCTTCCAGCGTACCTGCTACAAAGGTAGCTGGTGCAGTGAATGACCCACCATCGGTCAGCGTTGGTACTAGTCCAGTCAAACTACGCAATGGGGGATTGGCACAATTGTCCGTACCTACAGGATCAATGGCAGCATTGCTACCTACCGTATAAGCACAATCTGTCGGATTGACATCATTGATATCTCCAATGTTCAACGTAATATTTGCGGGCGTAACAGACGCGGGTGGTTGGTTGTCGTTTACAATAATTTCTACCATATCTGATCCCTCATTTCCTGCGTCATCCGTTGCGTAGAAAGTAACAAAATTAGAACCTGTATTTAGTTGTACCTGAGCATTGGTACTGGTACGAGCAATAGTCGTAGCTCCAGTCACTTCGTATTCTAGTAAAACAACCCCGCAGTTATCTGTGTATTGACGATTAGCAGTTTGGTTGGCTGCATCAGAGAAGGGAGCTACGGTTGGAAATATTTCTGTTAAAAAATTAGCCAGATTAATGTTTCGGTAACATTGGTTAATTGTTGTGTTTCTATTAATCTGCGTATTGTTAATAGTGACGATCGGTTTGGTTGTGTCGTCGGTAACAGTAATACTTTGCGATTGGGTAGCAATATTACCATTTCCATCGTCGTAGCTCCAGACTACGAAGTGAAATCCGGTATTATAAATATACATCTCTGGGATATTATCGCCATTGGTATCTACCACTCCATCTGCATTGGAAGCCCTACCTATAATGAGGGTTCCATTACAGTCCTTTGCGGTATAGGGAGTTAATACAACAGTACCACATCCTGCACTTAAGGTAGTGGATGCATTAATTACTGGTAGTATAGCGTTATCCGGAGTAGGCGCATTGTTGTCCAGGATTGTAACATCAAAAGTACAATTAACCGGAGAAGAGGTTGGTGTAGTGGAGAGTGTAACGGTAAATTTTTCTCCGTCACCAAGAATAAGGCCTGGAATATCTTTTAATTTGGTTCCGGCAACCGGCGATTGATTAACCGTAATTGTATTCGTAGCACAGTTATCCGTTACGGTAATATTTCCTGTGTAATCAGGAATTTCCGTATCTGGACAGATACTGTTCAGGTCTCGATCCGTACCACAGGATATTACCGGATCCTGAATATCATCTACGGTTACTGGAATTATACATTCTACCGGAGGAGATGTCCCGTCAGTGAGTGTATATCTAATATTCCAGCTTCCGACTGGAAGTTCAACAGAATGCATTAAAGGAGTACCTCCTACATTTTGGTCTACTGTAATAGTTGTTGAGTTTAAGCCGAGCAATACTTCTGCAGTTAGAATTAAATTTGTTCCAGACACTGCACAATTGTCCATAATTGAGGGAGCTACATAATTGATGCTTGTTTCGCAATCGTTAGGGTCAGAACTATAAATTGGATTAATTGAAGCAACTGTAGCGGTACAATCTAAAGTCGGAGAAGTATCATCTAATATTTCTAATGTAAAAGAGTACTGGCTTACTTGCATACAGGCATCGGTAGCAGTATAAGTAATTGTGTAGGTGGTTCCCACGTTGAAAGTAGCGAAGCCGCCTGTAACAATATCATTAGTTGTTCCTGAAAACAAGGTAGTTGTTCCATCCGTAACCGAAGAAGTAAATACCATATTTTGGCAGTCGTCTGGTGTGACGGTCAGCGCAGCTGCGGTAGCTGATGATACTGCTGGATCACTGAAATCAAGTGCACAAGTAGTATTATTGGGTATTTCATTTGTACCGAAGGTCAAGACGCTGGCAGTAGAATAAAGATAAGGGTCGGCACTAGTTCCAAGGGTGGTCTCCACTATAGTCGTAGGCGTTACCGGAACGGCGGGAGGACTTAAATTAAAATTAGGAGGAGTGTCGTCCTGAATAAAAATAAAAATCTTAAATGGATCGGTCGTTCCTAATGAGAGGCCAGGATTAGCCGTAGTAGTAACCGAATAGTCGTAGGAAATACGAGCATATATATTTGGGAATCCAGCACGTACTGCGCAGGGGGGAGCACCCATTGATGCAGTTGATTGTGTAACGACCAGCGGACTCGTGCAGTTGTCCATAGCGTCAGGGATAAAAGCTTCGGCAGCTATTAAATCGTCACCAAAAGTACCATTGTTACAGTTAAGTACAATGTTAATTCTTCCGCTGTGGTTTCCAACAGACGGACTAATATAAGCTACACTTAATGCACCGGACAAGGCTGTCATAATTTCTGTGGATGGATCAGGGAAAAACGGTTCTTCATCGTCCACAACTGTGACATTAAATTGACACATATCGGTATTGCCATTACCATCGGTTACGGTGTAAGTGACGGTGGTAGTACCTGTATAGAATTCATAGGTATTTCCGGTTGCTTGCGTTACGGTTATTGGAGTCGAACTGTTAGAAGGGTCATTTGTATTGTCATATACAACGGTAAGAACTTCTCCGGTACAATTATCACTGGTGGCAGGATGCATTAAGGAGGGTATGGCTGTACGACAATCATCATTACTTGCGCCATCGGCATCTGAACTGAAAGCACCTCCCGCAAGTGGGCCTACTGGTGCCGTACAAGTCCCCGCAGTGATTATCGGACTTCCGGTGTCAATGATCGAGATGTTGACCATGACTGGATTAGTAAGATTGGCACCAAAAGCATCACCTGCTACGATGGAATAAAGGCCAGGTGCAAACGGTGCAGATCCAATAGCGCCAGCTGTACCACAGGTGAAGTCGCTTGGGATAGAGACTAATGATCCGCCGATATCTAAATATAACTGACAAACAGGACTTCCTCCAGGGCCATTGATTGGGGCGATGCCTTTAGCACTCAAAACAGTAGCATCCAGGCTAACTGTTGTTCCAGAAGTACTGATATCAATATCAATAGTTCCGGTGGTTGAAGCAGCAGGATCAGGCGTAATTCCACACTGTGCCTGGATATTTTGAAATGGTAAGAACAATAACCCTAATAAAAGCGAACTGGCAAAAACAGAGAAAGAAGATCCAAGTAAGGTTTGCAGCCATTTTGAATTATTTTCTACGTTGTTGCCTTGAGGGCAATTCTGATTAAGTAATAATTTAGAATTCATGAGAATTGGATTTTAATTAGTAAATTTATTAATAGCGTGATCATTGTTAGTTATGATGAGTTGAGACAAAAAGAGGTCCGCCACACAATGGTGACGAACCAATATATGATTGTTCAGTCCCCAAAGACTGAATCAGCAACTTGCGAAATTATGGAGCTAAAAACCAATAGTTTTTAGCTCGGTGTTATTCAGTTTTTGATTTCCTTAAAAAGGTAAAAAGAAAATTTGGGTGGAGGTGTGTTGATGAGTTTGTCAAAGTTGTTCATGGTATTTTTATTTTGCAAATTAAATGTTATAAATTGGGATGCAGGGTTTCGCTCTCATCAGGGTAAATTGATGAAAAAACGAAAATAGGCTTAGAACTGATCAACGGTTTATAAACATAAACAAGCGGATCAGACTTAGCGGTCCAATAAAATTTCAAGTTGCTGAAAATACTATGTAGCTCTGTTTGGGAAAATTAAATTATAACTATAGAAAGCTACTTTTTTGAGAAGGGAAACGTAGCGGTTGTCCGCTTTTGTTTTCCTTTGGTTTTTTATTTTATACAGAATACTATACAAATATAAATTGTATTTATTGTTTTACCAAATTTTTGAATGAAAAAAATTTCATATCCCCCGAAAGAGCTACGTGGTAAGTTAAAAATACACTTAATTTTTTTTTATGAAAAATAAAGTAGAATTAGTAATACGAATTTAAAGAATGTTAATGGTCTAATAAATCGGGTCGTCTTTTTTCTGTTATTTCAAATGACTTTTCCTGACGCCAATCCTGAATGTTTTTGTCATGACCAGAAAGTAAAACCGGAGGAACTGCTCTTCCCATAAATTCGGCGGGTCGGGTGTAGACGGGCGGTGCCAGTACTCCATCTTGAAACGAATCAAAAAGTGCAGAGGTTTCATCGTTTAAAACGCCCGGCAATAAACGTCCAATACTATCTACCAGTACAGCGGCCGCCAGTTCTCCACCGGACAAGACATAGTCGCCAATAGAGATTTCAAGGGTAACGTATTCATCTCGAATGCGCTGATCGATTCCTTTATAATGACCACAGATTAATAATAAATTTCCATTTAAAGATAGGCGGTTGGCGAGGCCCTGATGATACGGTTCTCCGTCTGGTGTTAAAAAAATAATCTCGTCATATTTTGTCTTGGCCTTTAAATCTTCAATACACTTACTGAGTGGCTCGGGCATGATGACCATGCCGGCACCTCCACCGTACTGATAATCATCGACCTGACGACTTTTTCCAATTCCCCAATCCCGCAGTTGATGCGTATTAACTTGAAGATGTCCCTTTTGCTGAGCCCTTTGCATGATAGAATGCTGAAAAGGGGAGACTAGTAATTCTGGTAGTAGCGTAATTATATCAATGATCATCATAGGTAATTATAGTATGGGACTTAACCATTAAGTGTATCATATTCATATGGCATCCCCCCGTGCCTGGTATTTCTAAAAAAAGGCTTCCGCGCTGACACACTCTACAAAGAAGTCTCTGGTGATTTTAATTAGTTTAATAACATGGACAAAAATAAACAAAATAAAAAGACCGATATTCGAATGAACGGATATCGGTCTTAGGAATGGCGATTAAATAAATGCAGAGTGGCGGAAAAAGAGGAAGTATAGAATCGTCATTTATTTTGTCAACATTCCTTACTACGTGAGTCAAATTATTTTATCTGATTCGGTGGAATTTACGTACCGCTCTTTTATGCTCTTGAATGATCTCTACTACGTAAATATTACTATTTAGACTAGAGATATCTATTTGAAGATTTTCTGTACCTGAATTCATGTTTTCTTGTATAATTTGTTGACCATTAATATTGTAAACATTAACAATTGTATTTGTATTAGAAACTGGTAGCTCAATATTCAAACGCTCTGTGGCCTCGCTGACGTATACTTCAACTCCCGAAATTACGGTCTCCCGATTTGCTGTAGGGATGCATCCAAACGGTCCAACTGAAATACTGCTAGCGCAGGTTTCGACGGTGGCATCCTTAAAGCTCATATTATATGGCGTCAACGCAGTTCCGTCCAGCACAATCGTAGCTGGTCCGTCGGCATATTCCCGGGTTGCAATAACGGTATTATTCAATTCAATAATAAAGGAACCACTATGGTTATTTGAATCAAAATAGAACGTTACCGGAACCATACCATTGGTTTCACACGCTCCAGCTTCAAATTCAATATCTCCCATTACGCACTCTTCGGTGCAGTTATAAGAAGCGACGGACGTAAAGTTGCTACAAGCACTATCTTCCAGGTCAGTGACCACAAACTCGTAAGTTCGGGCTCCATTTCCTTCAAATGGTCCTAGCGTAATCGGTAAATCTGTATATGCAAAATTTCCATAGCTGACTCCGTCTTCAGAAACCTGAAAACCAGCATTGCCGGGATTGATATATTCCGCATTCAGCATGACCATGAACATTCCTTCATCACAATTCATACGGTCAGAAGTAACTGCTGAAATATTACAAAGTGAAACGGAACAATCTATCTCCGTGTATACTTTGGTTTGACAACAATCCGGGTTTTCATTATCACATACCAATATGGTTTGCTGAAGATTTGAAGTGTTAGAAATACTGTTGATCGTCAATGGTAAACTACTATAGTTAATCGGTCCAATTACCGTATTGCCAAGTGTAATGTTAAAGCTTGCAGCGGTATTGGCGTGCGTAAAATCTACTATTAAACTATAAGTGTCTTCTCCGGTACATTCTTGTACTATTGTTGTTAGATTAGAAATAGAACAGTCTGGTGCGACGCTACAATTTAAAGTTTCGAAAGTAGCATTTATGGTGCAATCCAAAAATTCTGCATCTGAAACCATCACTGTTTCTGATCCGATACCAGCGGTAGGAATATCATTTAACGTAAGTGGTAAGTTATCATAACCGTATTGTCCGTGTACATTATTGCCGATACGGACAACGAAACTTCCTGAGTTAATTTCGGTATACGCAAAGTTGATGGTAATCGACTGAAGATTATCTCCGCTACAAGCATTGGTAGTAGCTACCAGGTTAGTTAATGCACAGGTTGGAATGGGTTCGCACTGTGGTGCGGTGACTTCTGTAGTATTGCTACAATTTGAAAGTTGACTATCGACCGCCGTAATCTGATAAACCGTGGTTCCGTCACCAGCGTAAGGTCCAACCATTACTGGAAAGTCTGACGGATTATATTGTCCAGCGTTTGCTCCGTTTACAGAAAGTGAAATAGAATTGTCGAGTGTAGTTCCTTCTAAATTCACTTCGATCATAAACTGATCGTTTGAATTACAAGCCATTGCTGTTGCCACGAGTTCGTCGATAGAACAAGCTGGGCGACAATCCAGTTTTTGGAAAGAAGCTTCCAGCGTACAAGTCAAATCGCTGGTATCTGAAACAGATAAAATACTGTTTTGTGTTCCATTACTGGGAAGATTATTTAAAGTCAGCGGAAAGCTACTGGCCGGATAACTTCCTATCGTTGCGCCGTCAATTTTAACAATAAATTGATCAGATGGAGAAGATGTAATAACAAAATCTATCACCGCGCCGTATTCGTTAATTTCGTTACACTGTGTTGTGTTAACCGTAAGGTCACTGATCGAACAAGGAGCGTTAACTTCGCAGAATACGGGTGCTACCGTTGTTCCGTTGGTACAGTCAAAATCACCAATGTCGATTACATCAATTTGGTAAGCTGTTATCCCGTCACCGGTTAATGGCCCTACCGTAATCGGAAAGCTGGATGTTGGAAAAGAACCATAATCATCATCATTTAACAATACAAATATTTCATCACTAAATCCGCTACCTTCCAGACCCACGAGCACGTTAAATACGCCATTGTCACATTCCATTACCTCCGTGGTCACCGCTGAGATATTACAAGGTGGTGCACATTCAAATCCGTTAAAGCTGGTACCAAGGCAACAATCCGTATCGCTGGCATCGCAGACCAAAACGTTGTGATTAAAAGGTCCATCTCCCGAAAGTGTCAGCGTAATTGGAAACAAGCTATAGTGAAAAGTACCGTAACTTTGGCCGTTTACCGTAACCTCAAATTGTTCAGAAGGAGACGAGTTTCTATCAAAATCAATAAGTGCATTGAAGAGATAATCTCCGGCACAATCGATTGCCGTTGCAGATAAGTTGCTAATTTCGCAAGCCGTGTTCATTGCACAAGTAATAGGCTCTAATTGAAAGGTATTTAAGCAGCCAGGGTTATTCTCATCGCTTACCTCTACCACGTAGGCGGTACCGTCACCAGCAAAAGGGCCAATGGTAAAAGGCGCCTGGTCCGCTGCGAAAGGGCCAAAATTACTATTACCAACTTTTACGTTCAGGATACCACTGGTATTAATTCCATTGTAATCAACCAGAAGATTAAAGTTGCCAGTAGATTCGTTACATGGTTGTTGATCAACCAATACGTGGGTAATCGCACAGGCAGGCTCTACACCTTGTTGAAAACAAATATTGTCAATGATTAATTCAAATCCTCCGATCACCATTGAATAGATAGGTCCGGAAAAACTTACGACTCCTTGTCTTCCCTCTGGTCCAGCAGAAGTATCATCCACGGTCATTGTAACATAGGTCGCTACCTGACTTGGTAACTCGCCAAAGCTACGGGCATTTCTAACGGGTTCTCCGTTGATGGAAAGATTAATATCTCCTTCCCAGTCAAGAAAAGAAAAAGAAACATTGTCGGCTACCGCAAAATTTTGGGTAAAATCAATTTTTGTCGAAGCCTCCAGCAGACGAATGGTTTGTCCCTCACCAAGTGTAAAGGCACCGGAAAGGAATAAGGCATTCGCATCAATAAAAACATTATTACGAACAGAACCGTCAACGTAAGTAAACGGTGCCAACTTCAGCGATGCGCCGCTTTCGCTATGAAAGGCGGTCTCAAATGGATAGCCATTGTTTACTGCGTAATTTCCAGTAGGCAGATTAGAAAAGTTTACACAATTTTGTCCGTGTAGAAATTGCGAAAAAAGGATGGTTAACACAAATAAAAGTTTGCGTTGATAGAATTTCACTCTCATAGTAGTAATAGATTTGGGTGATGGTTGTTTATATATAGGTATATTTTGCAAAAACGGGGCCAGAGGAAATTCTTGGTTTTTAAAATTTATTTAACGTTACTTTTTAAGGTATTTCAGTCTAAATAATCGTAAAAAAGCTTAGCTTTGTAAGCGAATTTGTTTTATAAAAAATTGATAACCAGTATTTTAACCAAAAAGTAACTATTATGAAAAATATTTTAATTTTAACCTTGGCATTACTATTATCGGGTTTTGTTAGTTATGGACAGGAGGACCTTTCGACTTATAGCTTTAATCCGCAATTGAAAGAAATGGATCGGCTAATGAGTAAAGGTCAAAAGAATAGTTTTTCTATTATTATCGACGGAGTAAGCAAAAAAGACATTGAAAAATCATGGGAAAAGTATATAAAGGATCATGATACTAAGTCAAAATGGAACAAGAAGACAAAAGAGTATTTTGCTGATAATGCAAAAATTGAAGAGATCAGTGATAATACGATAGACGTTTATTCTCAATTAGTTGAGTCTGGAAAGCGGGTGGAGTTGATTGTTTGGATGGATTTGGGTGGTGGCTTCTTATCTACTTATGAGCACCCGGAAAAAGCAAAGCACGGAGAGGCTTTTATCATTAAGTTTACGACCGATATGGAGAAAAAGCGAGTCGATAATTTTCGTGAGCAGCAGGAGGATAAGCTGGACGATCTACGGGATAATTTGAAAGATATGAAAAAGGATCAAGGCAAGATGGAAGAGGATATTGAGGATTATCAAAAAAAGATCGAAGAAGCTCGAAAGAAAATAGAGGAAATTGTAGCAAAGCAGGCTACCAAAGAAACAGAAATTAAAGCGCAGGAAGACTATCTGGAGCGTGTAAAAGAGATCAAAACCGGTTTGGAGAATAATAACTAAACTGAAAATATTTAATGTGTTAAAGTTTTACGGGGTGCTATCCATTATTTGGATAGTACCTTTTTTATTAGCATCTCCTTTGATTTAATCGTCAAGAAAGCAAATTTATGATTTTGCGAACATATCTCACCAAAATATCAAAATTTGGATATCAGCAAAAGAACTGCTAAATTTTTGCTAACTTTTTTATATTTTGCGGAAACAACCTTAAAAAATGAAAAAAAGTGCTGGTTTTATTTTAATGAATATCGCCGAATTTCGGGACTGGATTTTAAACAAAAATGTCAACCGAAAGGTAACCATGATTCACAATCATCATACTTATATTCCGGATTATTCTCATTTTAAAAACAACCATTTTCATCTGGTGACGGGAATGAAAAACTATCACATGAATATCCGTCGGTTTGCTGACATTGGGCAACAGATTACGACTTTTCCGGATGGGATGGTGGTGGTAGGTACCCGGTCACTAGAAGTAGGGCCTGCCTGTATTCGTAAAAACAACGATAGCGCCGTTTGCATCGAACACGTAGGTAATTTTGATAAGGGTGGGGACGTGATGACCGCAAAGCATAAAAAGACGATTGTTTTTGTAAATGCGTTACTTCATTTGAAGTTTGCCTTAGCGCCCAATGATACCCACAATGTTTATCATCACTGGTTTGATTTGGCATCAGGCGAGCGCGTGGATGGAGTAGGGGGTGGTACAAAATCATGTCCCGGATCTAATTTCTTTGGAGGCAACAAGCCCAGGGATGCTCGAAAAAATTTCTTGCCGCTTGTTTCTAAAGTACTCAAAAAACAACCAGAATACGCAGCGACCTTCGGTGTCGAGATACCCGAACCTATCGGTTACGCGATGGTTATCCGGGCCAATTTTTTAAATGTTCGGACGGGGCCTGGATCGAAAAACAAAAAACTGGGTACTATTTCGCGAGGTAATACTGTGGATATTTATGAACGGGTGCCGCGCTGGACCAGAATTAGTCCCGACCAAAAATGGGTGTCTTCCTACTACTTGCAAAAAATTTATAAAGGATTTGTCAACGACGAGGATCCCAAAGGTTTAAGTGTTCGGACGGGCCCTTCTTCTAAAAATAGAAAAGTAGATGCGCTATTAAAAAATACGGCAGTAACCGTTTTTGAAATGAGCGAAAACGGTTGGTACCGGATTTCATTTCTTGACCTTTGGGTCTATGGCAAATACATTACCCTGAATTAGGCAATTTACAAAAATGACTTAAGTAGTAAATATACCATGATTAAAATTGGATTACTTTCAGATACGCACGGTGTTCTAGAAGATCAGATATTAGAAGATTTTGCAGCATGCGATGAACTCTGGCACGCCGGGGATATTGGTAGCATGGAGGTGCTTGAAAAACTGGAAGCCTTTCGTCCCGTTAGAGCTGTTTACGGAAATATTGATGATGCGACGATCCGTCGTGCCTGCCCGCTCAATCAACGATTTACCGTGGAAGGACTGGATGTTTTTATGACCCATATTGGTGGTTATCCCGGGCGTTATACCGCAAGGGTAAGGGATATCATTCGGGAAAATTCACCACAACTGTACATCTGTGGTCATTCGCATATTCTAAAAATAGTTCCGGACAGAAAAAATAATCTGTTGCATATAAATCCTGGTGCTTGTGGCATACATGGATTTCATCGGGAAAAGACGATCGTCCGATTTGGTATTGAGGCTGGAAAGATACAGAATTTGGAAGTAATCAATTTGGGGAAGCGGGGAGCGATCAAATAGCAAAGATTAAATGAGTATTTTTATCTTTTAAATATAGGCACATGCTTACAACTTCCATCAGCTAGCAATATGAAATTACGGATTTTAGGAAATAGTATTCGCTTGCGTTTGACTCAAACGGAGGTTGGCAATCTGGTTCATTTAGGTCGAATTTTGGAGACTACCCAATTCGGACCCAATAGTCGGTTGGTATATGAATTGGTAATCTCAAAGAATTCGGAAATAGCGGTTGATTTTCAGGATAAAAAAATTTCGGTTTTGCTCCCTAAAAAAATTGGAGAACCCTGGGCTAACAGTTCGGAGGTGAGTATTCGACAAGATATTCAGATGGATGAAAAGTGTAAGCTATCTGTACTAATCGAAAAAGATTTTAAGTGTCAAACGAAAAGAGCAGGGGAGAATGAAGCGGATATGTTTCCCAACCCTCATTGTTAGCTAGTGCTTCCGGAACTAAATTTCTATGTATAAAGGTTAAGGGTGCTTGATAGATCTGATGGTGTGTTTATTTCATGGTGTTTAATAAATTAATTTAAAATTCATAAATAAATATACTATTTGTAAATAATTGTTAATCAGTTTATTGGTTAATCAGTAGTCGATCAAATATTAGGTAACCCTGATGTAAGAGCGCAACCAAGATGGTTACGTTCGCATTGCGAACTATGTGACTGATCCACCGATTAACTAATCAACAACTTAGTGCCGAAGGCACTAGGGCCAGCAAAAGGACGAGCAGGATGGCTTAACTTATTTTTATTTTTTCACTAAGCAACACCAAAGTACTTTTTTCGTATTAAAGTCAAACTCAGGAATGTTGACCAAATAAATGACGATTCTATACTTCCTCTTTTTCCGCCACTCTGCGTCCATGAAATGGTTATTATGCCAGGCATAACGCCCATTTTAGGTCCTTAATTGGCAAAAAAACAGTTCGCCTAGAATCTGCATTTGTTTAATCGCCATTCCTCAACAAATATCACATGTCCTATTTGGGAAATTTAAAATAAATCATTAGCAGATCCATGAACCTGGAACGTCTCATCCCGCTGTACGGCAATTTAAAAAAATATCAATCGCGTAACTGGCGACAGGATATTCTGGCGGGTATTACTGTTTCGGTTATTATTATCCCACAAGGAATGGCCTATGCTTTGTTGGCCGGTATGCCACCGATTTACGGTTTATATGGTGGATTGATTCCACTGATTATTTATGGCATATTCGGGACTTCCGGACAGTTGTCTATTGGTCCAGTAGCGATCTCTTCTATCCTGTTATTTGCTGGTGTTTCTCAATTGGCGGCACCACTCGGTGAATCTTATATTTCATTGATTATCTTGGTCGGGTTTTTAGCAGGCGTATTACAATTGTTATTGGGATTATTCCGTCTGGGCTTTTTGGTTAACTTTATTTCACAACCGGTGATCACTGGTTTTACGGCGGCGGCGGCGGTAATTATCTTTGTAAGTCAGCTAAAGACAGGACTAGGGATTTCCGTGCCTCGATCCGATAATCTGATTGATACCTCTACTTATTTAATCAAGCATATTGCTGAAATCGAATGGTTGGCGGTCGCTTTTTGCATTGCCAGTTTAATCATTTTGTCCATTCTAAAAAAAATAAACAAGGCCATACCCGGAGCGCTGATTGTAGTAATAACAGGTATTTTAGTGGCCTATGGACTAACACATTATGGCATGGCCGACAACTTGCAAATTGTGGGTACCATACCTACCGGACTGCCAGCCTTTGAGGTACCAGATTTTACCATTGACAATATACTGCTTTTACTACCTACCGTCTTAACGGTGGGTATCATGGGCGTGGTCGAATGTATCGGTATTGCCAAAGGAATTCAGCGAGACGATCAAACGTCAAAGGTGCGTCCAAATATGGAATTGTCAGCATTAGGGTTATCCAAGATGGCGGGTAGTTTCTTTCAGGCTCTACCTTCATCCGGAAGTTTTTCACGCTCAGCGATCAACGATGAAGCTGGTTCAAAATCCGGGATATCTTCCATAACTACGGCTTTAATGGTTGGATTAACGCTAATCTTTTTTACCAAACTATTTTATTATTTACCTAGTGCTGTTCTGGCGGCTATTATTATTTACGCCATTAAAAATCTATTTGATGTAAAAGAAATGAGGAGCCTCTGGAAGTCACACAAGATTGATTTTTCGATGATGGCGGTCACCTTCGTTATTACTGTTTTGTTTGGGATCGAAAATGGCGTAATGGTTGGAGTTGTCTTATCACTAGCTATTTTTATCTACCGGAGTTCCCGACCTCATATGGTGCGGTTGGGTCGATTACCAAACACTGAGGTTTATCGAAATATGGAAAGATTCGAAGATGCCGGATGTCCGGAGGATGTATTGATTGTAAGAATTGACAATCAGCTTTTCTATGCAAACGTATTGTTTTTTGAAGAAACAATTCAATTTTATAGCGAGAAAAAACCAAAACTAAGATTGGTTATTCTGGATGCTTCTGGTATGCACAATATTGATAGTACGGGAATTCGGGTTTTGACTCAACTATACAAATATTACAAAAAACGCAATATTACCTTTATTATCACCGGAGTTATTGGGCCGGTTCGGGATATCATCAGCAGTTCCACCTTGTTGTCTTTGATGGGGCAACAGTCTTTCTTTTTGGAAATCCACGATGCGATGCAGTATCATGGCGCGGTTGCGAAAGGGGATGATGATGCTGGATGGTCAGAGGATGCGGTACAGGCGAATTTTTAGGGGCGATTTCTCATTCGAGCATATTTTGCTACTAGTGCCTCATCCCGTAAGTAAATAACAAGCATAGATTGGTATGGATTTACGGGATGAGGCACTAGTGCTTCCGGAACTAAATTTCTATGTATAAAGTTAAGGGTGCTTGATAGATCTGATGGTGTGTTTATTTCATGGTGTTTAATAAAGTAATTTAAAATTAATAATTAAATATACTATTTGTAAATAATTGTTAATCAGTTTATTGATTAATCAGTAGTCGATCAAATATTAGGTAATCCTGATGTAAGAGCCCAACCAAGATGGTTACATTCGCATTGCGTACTATGTGACTGAACCACCGATTAACTAATCAACAACTT
>Ga0114953_1000575_pt1 | contig 27084 bp, 19 predicted proteins | sample SidtaG_FD_87298 | JGI IMG/M metagenome (GOLD analysis project Ga0114953, IMG submission 87298) | Marine algal microbial communities from Sidmouth, United Kingdom - Sidmouth_Male2 metaG | ecosystem: Host-associated > Algae > Red algae > Unclassified | place: Sidmouth, United Kingdom | collected...
ATTTTTTTATGACGAATTCTGTAAAGCTTTAACTGCGATGTCAAGATGGATTGCTAAGAAGACAAAGCCCTTAGAATATGATCAATATACATTACAAAAAATTACTGTTCAGTAGAATATAAAGTAATTTAAAATTCATAAATATACTATTTGTAAATAATTGTTAATCAGTTTGTTGGTTAATCAGTAGTCGGTCAAATATTAGGTAATCCTGATGTAAGAGCGCCACCAGGATGGTTACGTTCGCATTGCGTACTATGTGACTGATCCACCGATTAACTAATCAACAACTTAGTGCCGAAGGCACTAGCCCTACTCCACCTCCCCCATTTTCCCACTTCTGGATAGTAAGATCGCAACCGCCCGAGTATTGGGAAACTGTGCCAGCACAATAATGATAATTACGGTCAACGGAACACACAACAACATACCGACAACGCCCCAGATCAACCCCCAAAGCACCAAAGACAAAACAATTACAAAAGGACTAATATTCAGTGAATTTCCGAGTAATCGGGGTTCCAGAAAGCTACCAATCAAAAATTGTAATCCAGTAATAATAATCATTACAGCGAAAAAAGGTCCGAGGGTATCGAATTGTACCAGGGCTACGACCGTTGGAAAAAAGGTCGCCACCATCGAACCGACCGTTGGAATAAAGTTGAGTAAAAATATTAGAAAAGACCAAAAGACCGGAAAATCTACCCCAATAAAATAAAGCACTACAAAACTTAATACCGCCGTTAAAATACTTGCTCCTGTCTTTACTGCCAGATAGGTTTTGGTAGCAGAGTTGGCTTGCGTCAAAACTCTTTTTAAATGAGCTTTTCGATCTTTTGACCAGTTGAGTGCCGCAATTTTTCGAGGGAAAGTGTGTTGCTCAAATAGTAAAAATACGACGTAAATAAGGATCAAAACGAACTGCTGTGCCAGGGCCGTAATAGAGTTGATGAGTCGTCCGGTGTAATCGTTTAGATTAAATTCGTGGGCGATACTACTCAGGTCGTACTGTTTTTCTAGACCAAGATGTTCGAGAATTCGTTGTAATTGTTGTTGAATATTGACTCGATAAATAGGAGCATTGGTCCGCATCATTTCGATGTTTTGGGCGACTAAATTTCCTAATAAAACCAACACACCGATAATCAGAATACTGGAAATAAGCAAGGATAAACTATTGGGAACTCGCGCTCGAACGAAAGCAGGTATTCGTAGCCATTGGTTGATGGAAATAATTACGTACCAGATGACAATCGCTAAAAAAAGGGGTACCAGAAATGGTTTTCCAATAACCAGTAATGCGATAATGAAAGCAATAACAACAACGGCAGAGGCAACTTTTTCGATTTTCATTCAGTAGCTTTTGGAATTTAATCCCTCCAAAAATAGGGCGTAAAAAGGATCAAAATAGTAAAAATTTCCAACCTGCCCAGTAGCATTAAAAATACCAAAAACCATTTGCCGGTCACTGGTACTTCCGAGAAATTATCCAGCGGTCCCAACCCTCCGATTGCGGGGCCCACATTGCCCAATGCGGTCGCTACCGCGCCAAGGGCCGTAATGAGCGGTTGTTCAAAATCAGCAAAAATAATCGTCATCAACAACGAACTAATCACGAAGATAGCCAAATACAATAATAAAAAAACCAGAATATGCGTCAGAATTCGACCTCTGACCAGTTGTTGATCCACCTTGATGCGGATGACTGCTCGTGGATGCAAAAGTCTTTTAAATTCTAAAAAAATATTCTTGAAAAACACCAGATGTCGAATGATTTTAATTCCTCCACTGGTAGATCCTGCGCAGGCACCGACAAATAAAAGAATAAAAAATAGCAAGGTCAGCGCAGGCGTCCAACTCGTATAATCAGCGGAAACAAACCCGGTAGTGGTAATAATAGAAATTATCTGAAATAGCGCATCCCGAAATGATTTTTCAAAACCCTGGCCACTTACATTATACACCACCGCAGTAACTATCACGGTAAGTACCGTCACTAGCGTCACGTAAGTTTTAAATTCATCACTCTTCCAGACTCTCTTGAATTTTCTGGTTAGACTAAAATAAATTATGGTATAATTGATTCCCGCCAAAAACATAAAAAAAGCAATGGTATACTGAATTACCGGCGAATCAAAATATTCAACGCTGGTATTTTTAGTAGAAAAACCACCCGTAGCCATTGTAGTTAATCCGTGATTGATAGCGTCAAAAAAAGTCATGCCGCAAAAGCACAATATCGTTGTCAGCAGGAGTGTCAGTCCCACATAAATCATCCAGAGACGTTTTGCCGTCTCCTTGATTCGGGGATGAATCTTGTCGGAGGTTGGACCCGGTGCTTCGGCTACAAACAGTTCGACACCACCAATTCCCAGTAGCGGAAAAATTGCTACGGTAAGGACGATAATTCCCATTCCACCAAACCACTGCGTCAGACTCCGCCAGAAAAGAATTCCTTTGGGTACCGCTTCGATATCATTCAGAACAGAGGCGCCCGTTGTCGTTAGTCCGGAGACACTTTCAAAAATAGCATCCGTAAATTCGGGGATGGCATGACTATAAATATAAGGTAAACTGCTAAAGATCGAAATAGTAAACCAACTGGCCGCTACAATAAGATATCCTTCCCGTTTCCCGATATTTTTGCTGGAGTTTTGGGTAACGTACCAGGTGATTCCACCACAGGTAATAGAAGTAAAGGCCGCACCGATAATCGCCAGGCTATCAGGAGAATTAAAATAAAGGGAAAACCCCAGCGTGCTCAACATAAAGGCACCCAGCACCATTAAGATTACGCCAATTACATTTGCTACAATTCCTACGTTAACCACTTATTTAAAAATTTCTTCTACCTGATGAATGGCTTCCGGTAAAGCCAATATAATTACTTTGTCGTCCAGTTCAAAACAAAAATCTCCATTTGGCAAATAGCTCTCTTCGCCGCGAATGACACCGGCAATGATAGATTTTTCCGGAAAGTGTAAATCTCTGATCGGATGTTTTAATAACCGATTGGATTTGTGGATAACGAATTCGATTATTTCAGCGTCCACGCCGTGTAGACTGGCAATGGCTTTTACTTTTCCTTTTCTGATAAATCGAAAAATACTGTTTGCCGCAATCAGTTTTTTATTGATAATCGTATCAATTCCAATATGCTGGGAGATATGGGTGTAATTTACATTATCGACCAGCGCAATCGTTTTATAAACGCCCAGTTGCTCAGCGGTCAGACTGGTAATAATATTGGTTTCTGCATTCGGTGTCAAGGCAATAAAAGCATCTACTTTTTCTAACCCTTCTTCCCGCAGTGCATCAATATTTCCAGGATCTGCGTGAATAATTAATCCGCTGCTCAATAGTTCGGCGCACTTGCTTTCTTGTTTTTCATTATCAAGAACTACGGTAATCCGGTATTTATCCTGAATAAGCCTGGCAGTTTGTAAAGCCAGGGAAGTTCCACCAACAATCATTACTTTTTTTATGGATTTTAGCTGTTTTCCCACAAACCGCATGGCCTGATCCAAATTTTTCTTTCGGGTGGCAATGTACAGGTGGTCTCCTTTTCTTAGAATGGTATTTCCTCGCGGAATAATCGTTTTGTCATCTCTTAACAGTGCGATTCCCCGAAAGGTAAAATCCTCATTCTGTAAATCTACTTCCTGAATACTTTTATTGATCAACGGGCAAGTGGTATCTAGCGTAAATCCTACAACGGATATTTTTCCATTTTCAAATTCAAAAAGATCCGTAAAAGAGGCACGCTCTAATAACCGTAAAATTTCGTGTGCTGCTAGTTGAGTAGGAGAAATTAGTTCATCAATTCCCAATTTTTTAAATCGTTCTTTTTGAGCTTTATCGAGATATTCAGAATTACTGATCCGGGCAATGGTCCGTTTTGCACCGGCTTCTTTGGCAAGGATGGCTAGTAAAAGATTGGTTTTTTCGGAGGTGGTTACCGAAATGAAAAGTTGAGCAGATGATATACCCGCTGATTGCAGGATAGCCGTCGAAGCAGCATCTCCCTTGATTGTCAATACATCCAGATGATTACTGGCGTGCGCCAATACTTCCGGGTCCCGATCAATGAGGGTAATATCCTGGTTTTCCTTCGACATTAACTCTGCCAGATGAAATCCTACCGCGCCAGCTCCAGCAATAACTATTTTCATAAATCAATCCCGTCGTTTAGAAATGTCAACCGACTTCCTGCATTTGTTATTATGTACAGATACTAAATTTTCGACAAAAATACTTATTAATTGCCTTCTTTCAAGGATGAATGTGGTAGAAATTCTAACTATTTGATTATAAGCGTTTTATATTCCATAGAATCAATATTCATTATCCTTTCTTCCGACCTTTCAGGTATCTTTCCCACTTATCCAGTACTGCTTGAAAATCTTCTGGCAAGTCCGACTCAAAAAACATCTGCTCGCCCGTTCGCGGATGCTCAAATCCAATGGACTTGGCGTGCAGAACGTGGCGTGGAATCATCTTAAAACAATTTTCTACAAACTGACGATATTTGTCGAAGACGGTTCCCTTGATAACCTTATCACCGCCATATTTAGCATCGTTGAAAAGCGGATGTCCCGTGTGTTGCATGTGTACCCGAATCTGGTGGGTGCGTCCGGTTTCCAGTTGACATTGAATCAAGCTGACGTAGTACATGTCGAGTAGAACTTTATAATGAGTCACGGCGTGTTTCCCGCCTTCACCTTCGGCATAAACCGTTTGTTTGGTTCGGTTGGCGGGATGACGACCAAGGTTTCCAGTGATGGTTCCTTCGGAGTCTTCAAAATTTCCCCAGGCAAGGGCGACGTATTTTCTTTCGACAGTATGGTCCGCAAATTGTTTGCTCAGGTGGGTCATGGCCTCGGGTGTTTTGGCGATTACCATGAGGCCGGTGGTGTTCTTATCAATTCGATGAACGAGTCCGGGACGATCAGGTTCGTTACCTTCCTTGATGGGAAGATCACGGTCTTTGTCCTTTTGTTGGTAGTAGTACATCAATGCGTTGACCAACGTTCCGTCGCGCTGACCTACCCCGGGATGTACAGTCAATCCGGCTGGTTTGTTAATGATCATTACGTCGTCATCTTCGTAAACTACATTTAATGGAATATCCTGCGGAATAACTTCAGGACTGCCATCGCGGGGTTCGTCGAGATAGATGATGATTTCCTGACTTGGCTTTATTTTTACATTGGGTTTCACCTCTTTTCCATCCAGGGTAATCATCCCGTTTTTGATGGCATTCTGGATCTTGTTTCGGGAAACCTGAAATAGTTTATCAAATAAAAATTTATCTAACCGGATAGGCGACTGCCCCGGATCTATGCGTATCTTTTGAAACTCAAATTTCTCCGCTTTCGATGCTTCGTTGGTCGGTTGCTTTTTCATAATATTTTTATTTCTCTTTTACAGTATAAAGTCGTTGATAATCCGGGAAATAATAGGTGGTCCTGCCGCCAATTTTGTCCCAGGCTACTTCCACTTTTCCGTTTGGTGATTTGGTTCCTTCTTTCCGCCATTCCCAAAACCAGTTTTCGGGATATTCTTTATAATAAGCAGAACGTTCGATGGCGGTATTTAAAATATCCTGCATCGACTTAAATGCCTCTTTCAGTTTTTTGACAGGGATGGCGCTCACCTGCGATGCGGGATGAATACGGGTTTGGTAACAAACTTCGTCTGCGTATAAGTTTCCAACACCAGCCAGAATTTTTTGATTTAATAAAAACCCTTTTATCGTTCCTTTTCTATTTTTGGTCGCAGCCAAAAAATCAGATACTGAAATTTCTAACGCATCCGGTCCCAACCCTGTCTTGCGGATATATTCATCCAGATTTTCTATATAATTAATCCGCGCAAATTTTCTTGGACAATCAAAACCAAGTCGTTGATGGTTGGTAAAATAAAAAACAAACCGCTCATATTTCGTTCGATCAGCGTCCAGTTCGTAATAGTTCAGATCACCGGTCATTCCAAAATGAAGGAGTAAATGTTCGTCATTATCCATTCGCGCAAACAAATATTTTCCACGTCGGTAAGAGTCTACAAAAGTTCTTCCAGTGAGTTTATTGATAAACTCGTCTCCGTTTAAGTTACGAATTATTTTATCGTCGCTCACCTCTACTCGCTCAATCTGCTGATCAAGACTGGTTCCATCAAAATATTTCTTAAAGGTCTCCACTTCTGGCAATTCCGGCATAGTTCGTTCTTTTTTTCGGATAAAGTCTCCGCTCACAGTTAATTTTTAAAACACAACAATCTCAAAATTTACTCAGGATATTTTACCCGAACATGGTATATACTATTAAGTAATTTCTTAAATTCTGACTTGCAAATTTCCAGTTCTCTAAAGCTTAACTGTGATCGAATCAATTGCTCCCTCACAATTTTTCCCTGAATTATTTTATTGACCAACTTATCTATGTCCAGTTCACATGGATCTTTCATTCCTTTGGACGCCGCCTCAATACTATCTGCTAACATTAAAATGGCTTCTTCCCGGGTACGTGGTCGCGGACCAGGATAGTGGAAAGCTTTTTCATCAATAATACCATTAGGATTTCGTTCTACCTGCTGATGGTAAAAATATTCTACCCGTGTCGAGCCGTGATGTGTTCTAATAAAATCGATAATCAGTTCGGGTAGTTTGTGTTCATGCGCGAGCGCTACTCCGTGTGAAACATGCTCAATAATTTTTTCCGCACTTTCTACTGGCAGCAAATCATCGTGCGGATTCCGGCCTTTTTGATTCTCAATAAAATATTCGGGATTTTTAATTTTCCCAATATCGTGGTATAAAGCCGCTACTTTTACCAGTTGCGAATTGGCTCCGATTTTTCGGGCAGCTGCCTGACTCAAGTTGGCCACTTGCAAGGAATGCTGTAAGGTTCCCGGTGCCTTGATAGACAGCTCTTTGAGCAGCGGCTTGTTCATGTCCGACAATTCGGTCAACGTAATCGAAGAGGTAAATCCAAATACTCTTTCCAATAACGGAATCAGCGGATAAGCCAACAAGGTCAGAAATACGTTTAGAAATATCCAGGTATAAACTGACCAGTCAATGGTGCTGAGGCCTCCTTCTTCAATCAATGAAAGTCCCAGATAAGCGATGCCATAGGCTAGAAATATATAGACCATCGAAGAGAAAAAGCGGGTCCAGTCCCGTACCATGATATTACTTAACACGGCGACAATTCCAGCCAATAGTTGTAGGAAGGCAAAGGCATAACCAAGGTCAGATAAAAAACTGGTAATTAATACAACCACCACGTGTGTAAATAAAGCCAGTCGTTCGTTATAGAAAATATTTATCACAATCGGCACAATACAGAATGGCACGACGTATAAACTCAACGAGCCATTAATTCTAACAATATAAACCAAATAACTGTAAATTAATGGCCACATCAAAGCAAAGCAAAAAGGCTTAAAATAGGTGTATACCCGCGGTGCATGAAAACGCAGGTACATCACAAAGACACCGAGAATAAAAGAAGTTAACATTAAATATCCTGAATAAACCCACCAGGCAGATCGTTCGGTGGCCACTGTTTCCTGATAGTGATCCCGGTAAGAAATGAGCTGTTGAAAAATAGAATCCGTGATAAGGTCGTTTTCCCCAACGACCAGTTCTCCTTTACGTACCATCCCGTAAGTAGTTGAAAGATTACTGAGTTGTTCAGTACGATAACGGTCGGTCAGTTCTGGATCGAATTCAACGTTGGCGGCATAATCCTGACGCAATAATGGAATAAGAAATTCGGCTTCTGGCAATCCACTTTGAAATAAGGTATCGGTAATCCAGTAGTCAATCTCCTTTGGATTTAGAAGACTTTCCACCGTTTTTTTGACCGTGGTATTTCCGTAACGAAGCATGATGACCTTGTCCTTTTCCAGACTTGCCAACTCATGATCCTCGGTAATCAGTCCCCGCCGATAAATGCGATCAATAAACTGGCGACCGTAATTTATATAAGTTTCAGGTTGCTGAAAAACATCGGTAAACTGGCCTTCCTGCTGAACGGTCGCCAGTTGTTTATCAAAGTTTCTCTGGAAAATATTCTTCCGTTGTCGCGCACGGTCCGGATTAATAAAATAATATGGAATGACATCAGAGAGTGCCATCTTTTCCTTTTCAATAATTTCGTCGGATTTCTGAATCGCAAAATTGAAAGGTGAAACCAGATCATCATAATGCCAGTTTTGTCCTTTGTCAAATTCGTACTTGAACCGGGTGTTATTGGGGAATAGGAAGCTTATAAAAATGGTAGTACCTAAAACGATCAGATACTTCACAACGCTCGACATTGGTTTACCCATTATTTTCATCCCTGACGTTTCTGTCTGCTTTTCAGCAAAATTCTTAATTTATCTTAAACTATCATACTATATTCTTGTGCCTCATCCCGTAAGTAAATGGTAAGCTAGGCGCTGTTATTTTTAGTCTGGACAAGGCGGAAAATCCGGAGTTATGCCGTAGCATAATGAGGAATTTTTTAACGCAGGGCAGGCTAAAAAGAACAAGATCCATATTATGGATTATTTAGTGCTTGGGGCACTAGTGCCTGGCAATCCAGGCCGTTTCAGGAGCACCTAAATCATGGCTAAGTTTTCTTCCGAGCATAAATAGATAATCGGACAAACGATTAAGATAGATTACCAAAATTTGCGGTACCGTATCCGGTTCGCTTTCCGAAAATGCTACCACCAGTCGCTCTGCACGTCGACAGACACAACGACAAATATGGGTCTGCGAAACAAGGACATGACCACCTGGCAAAATAAAGTTTTTCAAAGGCGGAACTACAGCATCAATATTGTCAATCCCGTTTTCTAACAATGAAATATCTTCTTCCGTTAAATCTGGTGTTGTCATTTCTTTAGCTGGATCACTGGCCAGATTGCTACCAATTGTAAACAATCTATTTTGAATGGTTTCGATGATTTGTTGGTCATCGGCATCCGGCAATTGATCCCGTAATAATCCAAGATGCGCGTTTAGTTCATCCACGGTTCCGTAGGATTCAATGCGGATATGGTGCTTGGGAATTCGGGCGCCGCCGTAAAGCCCCGTGGTTCCTTTATCTCCGGTTTTGGTATATATTTTAAAAGACATATTTTAATTTAAAGATAACTTAAATTGGGTTATTTAGAAGGTCAAAGGTACGAACAAAAAAGGCTAAATAATAATTGCGTATGTGACAAATTAGGGGAACCAGGTTTTGCCAGCTGGCTGGTTAGCAATTAGTTGGCTGGCTTCCCCGAAACCATCAGATTACAACCCCGAATATCGCTGGCATCCAAACGACCGATTACCCGAAAGGAACCATCTTCGGCAATTTGCCCCAAATCATCCGTAGCGATAAAACTGCAACTGTCCACATTGGCCAAATCGATAATATTTAATAATCCCGTCCGGCCGGATGGCACGTAGGAAAAAGGGTCGGTAATTTCCCGGGCCATTACATTAAAGGTAGGTGCCCCGTTAAACCAGCCGTTTCCGGTAGAATAAGCTTGCGATAATAATTCGGTCATCCCGTATTCGGAATGAACCGCTGGCAGATGAAACGCTTTTTTCAGGAGATCGTGAAGCTCATCGCGGGTAATTTCTTTACGACGACCTTTCATACCACCCGTTTCCATAACAATAATATTGGATAAATCCTGACGAAATTGCTCTGATAAATCCAACAGTGCAAAGCTGACACCAATGAGTAGCGTAGGAATTTTCTGTGCCTGATTATGAGCCAACTGGGTAGAAAGTTTGGCCAGGTCATTCAGATAAAAACCACTTTCCGGGTATTTAGAGCAACGAATAAATTCTTGCGCCATATACACCAGAGCGCTTCCTTTGCGTTCTAAATAAGCAGGCAACAAAGCCAGGACACAGTAATCTTCTACCGGGCCATAAAACGATGCAAAACCCATTTTGGTAATATCCAGGTAGAAATCAGGATCAACTATGTGGTGACGACTGGTAGTCGTTCCGGTCGTACCACTGCTGGTAAAGGTTATTTGAGCGGCTTCGGTGCCACTGATAACCTCATGAGATTTGAATAGTGCGATCGGCAAGAAGGGAATCTCGGTTAAAGCCTTTATCCTTTCGGGCTCAATTTTTAAAAGAGATAAATATTCCCGATATACGGGGTTTTGTTTTGCCTGGTAAGCAAAAATTTCCAGTGCTTTTTTTTCAAAATCAACGGAAGAATTATTTATTATGGAGGTTTTTGAGATCACAAATTTTAGCTATCTTTGGTAGAGAAATTAATTATGTTATGAAAAATAAATATATTATCGGCTTTTCTATTCTTCTGTTTTTGGGTATCTGGAGTTGTACCTCCCCATCTGAGTTTAGTGATACTCCCGAAATTGATTTTATAGGTTTTAGCAAAAGTACGTTATTACAAGGAAGTCAGAATCAGGATACCGTCATACTTCGAATTAGCTTTAGAGATGGAGATGGAGATATCGGCGACCGACAGGCCGTAAATATTGAGGTAAAAGATTTAAGACTAGAAAACTCGATTCCTTTCGGATTCTTGATTCCGGAGATTCCGGAGCAAGGGGCAGAAAACGGCATTTCCGGGACGATGGATATTCGGATATTCTCGGTTTGTTGTTTTCAAGGGGCTATTTCCTGCCAGCCTTTCCCGGACATGCCTGAGGATGAACTTAGCTTCAGCGTTCAGATTACAGATAATGCGGGTAATAAAAGTAATACGATCGAGACAGAGGCACTGCGACTGTTGTGTTTGTAGCTTTTGACCCCAATCTGTTGAGCTCAACTTTCACTATACTTCCGTAGAAAAATCAACGGGTAAGGAACCCTCAAATTCAATCAGAACACTTAAAAATTCATCTTTCGAGTTTAATAATTCCATCTCCCACGGATTGGTATCTGCGGATTTCAAGAGGGTAATAGACGCCAATTTATAATTTTTTTCTAAGGTAGCTACTGTTGAATATTTTTTTTCATTCGCTAAAAAGTCTATCATCGACTTCCATATTTCAGGAAAATCTTTTTCTATTATTTTAAATAATGCTACCTGTTTTGCACTAGCCGAATCCTTGTCTGATTCAATTGACAAGACTACGGTACCATCCCTTTCGCCTATTTTAATTTTCTTATCCAGTAAAAAGGTATCGGTTAATTGATCGTGATCAATATTTAATTCACCAAAAAAATGATCCGTTATTGTATTCATGGTTATATTTTTGTTTCCAGCTTCTTTCGTTCTTTAACCACTGCGTCACGTTACTTTTATTTCTTGACATCCAAAAATTTATCCAATAGCTGATAGAATTTTTCTGGTTCCTCCAAATAAGGATTGTGAGCGCTTTGTTCAAACATTACAAATTTTGCCTGTGGCATGTATGTTTTGTATTGCACGTTATATTGTGGCGTAGAAACACCATCATAACGGCCCGCTATAATTAAAGTTGGAAAAGTTAACTTTACTAAATCCTTTCGAAAGTCAGTATCCATCATGGTACCACTCACAAAAAAATCTGCATCGCGCCCAATAATTCCGTAATAAACATCATTGTTCCAGTTCCGAAATTTAGTTTTGGGGCGCTTCCCTTTTATTTTAGTATCGTGGTAATAAATGTATTTGGTAGGAACACTGCCGTAGACTTTTCTAAAAACTGGATCACTCGAAACGTACCCCAGATGGCGTAAAGAGTCCACTTTTGCCCAGGCTTCGGGAAAGTGCGTTTGGGTATAATGATTATAGCTGTCACAATTCGCCTGCCACATTTCACCGCTGTGAAAACCAGCAATTAAAACCATTTTACTAACTTGTGCAGGATATTTGATCGCATAAGCTTGTGCAACGACCGTCCCGTAGGAATGCCCCACCAGGGCAATTTTATCGAGCCCCAGCGCAATTCGTACCTGCTCCGCAATATGAACATCATTGGCAATAGAATATTCTGAAACATCTTTCGCATTGTCTGACATTCCCCGACCGAGCATATCTATAAATACGACTTGATGGGTTTTATAATATTGCCCAAAAGCCCCTTGCATATAATCGTGAGAATTTCCCGGACCTCCTGCAAAAAAGAAGACCGGTGCTCCTTTCCCTAGTGTTTCAACGTTGATTTTATAACCATCAATATTAATAACGCCGGGCGTAAATCTAGAGAAGATGTCTTCTTCCGTTTGTGCATTTAGATGGGTTAAGAAAAAAAATAAAAGTATGTAAGTTGTAAATTTCACGGTTGTTGTTTTTTCTAATTATAAATTTTTTTTAATTGCTACTCAACTTTTCCAGGTATCGGAACTGTTCAAAAATGGAGGTCGGGAACAGTTGTAAGAGCTTGGTTTTAAAAACGAAGCTCCATTTTTTTGCGTACTAACTGAAGTGCGTAACAAGAGACTAATCAAACTTTTGCTCCATCAACTGACCATTGATCGAAAAGTCATAAACGATCTCCACGTTGTGATCCAGCATTTTTACGACCGAACAATATTTATCCAAAGACATCTTGATAGCCTTTCGAACTTTATCTTCGTTCAAGTCTCCTTTAAAATAATAATGAAATTTTATTTTTTTAAAAAGAGCAGGTACCGCATCCAGCCGTTCACCCTCTACTTCAATTCTCAAATCCTCGATGGATTGCCGCATTTTTTTTAATATTAAATGAATGTCAATACTGCTACAACCGCCCGCAGCCATCAGGACCAATTGCATCGGTCGGACGCCCTTGTCTTCTCCGCCAATGGTTTCGCCACCATCAATATCTACCGTGTGCCCTTCGGCGCTCTTCGCCCGAAAGTGTACCGCCTTATTCATTCTTTCTAAAGTAACTTTCATAATCTCAATTTAACCTATTGTTACGTAAAAATCTTTATATGTCTCTCAAAGCGCAAAGGTAAATATTTGGGCGGACTTACCCACAAAGACCCACTATTAAATCTGGATAATAAGCGAAAAAAAAAATATTGGACACATTAAAACATATTTTAATGTTTGTCGTAAGAATAGTAAATGCTTTTAATAGTGACAAAAAAAAGCAACCAAAGCACTTAAGTTCAATAACATAAAGTGTATAACTCATATTTTAACTTCAGCGCCATGAAACAATTTTTTCCTCTTCTGATTTCTACTATTTCCTGCTTCTCTCTGAATAGTCAGGAAACGCACACCATTTATTCAATACCCTCAGACAAGTTAGTTGAAGGTATGGAAATCAAAAATCTAGATAAGATTAACACAAGTAAAATGGACTATTGTCCAGTCCCGTTTGGTGAAGGAATTATTTTTACCAGCAACCGGTCTGAAAATTTACCATGGTACAAAAGATTGTTTACCAAAAGCCATTCAAATCTTCTTTTTTCAACCAATATTGGCAACCAAAAATACACCAAACCACTTGGCCTGCCAGGGGAAGTAAATGGTAAAGCTAACGAAGGCGCAGCCTGTATTTCATCGGACGGAAAAAAGATGTTTTTTACACGAAATGCTACCAAAAAAAATAAAAAAGGTTTGTACGACCTTAGTATTTATTCCGCCGAACTGATTGATAAAAAATGGCAGAACGTTACAGAACTTAATCTAGGAGCCAGTAATTATACCAATTGTCATCCAGTATTATCAAAAGATAACTGTACCCTTTATTTTGCTTCTAACCGACCCGGTGGATTTGGCAGTATGGATATTTACAAATCTCGCTTAATAGAAGGAGAATGGAGTGAACCGATTAATGTTGGCGCCTCTGTCAACAGTGAAAAAACAGAATTATTTCCACAGATCGGACAGGAAGGTGAGTTGTATTTTTCTTCTGATGCAGGTGACGGAATTGGCCAACTGGATATCTGGGTCAGTCGAATCGGAAAATCCGGAACAAGAATGGCAAAAGAAAATATGGGCACTCCCATCAACTCTTCCGAAGATGATTTTAGCTTTATGGTAATGCCAAATGGCCGTTCGGGCTACCTTACCAGCAATCGCAAAAATGGAATGGGGGCTGATGATATTTACAGCTGGAAAATCAATTTACCTTTAGGAATAGAAGAATCACCCGTACCAGCAGAGTCACTTACCAGCATTGACATTACCGACGACAACAACAACCTGCTTTCTTCCGCGCAACTTACCCTGATAGAAATTTCTTACAAGCTAGTAGATGTACCAAGTTTGAATCAGCCATTTTTTATCAGTAATAATCTGGATCAATCACTAATCGATATGATCGGAGAAAAGGTTATTTCAATTACTGAAAACAATGCTAAACCAGTTTATAAAATTAATCCACTAAAACAATATTTTTTGGTAGCAGACCATCCTGATTTTAAAACTACCCAGCAGGTTATTTCGGGAGCAACACTACTTAAAGAAAATACTTATGCTCTACAACTCATGCCAACCAATGACGATTACCTCGCTTTGGCATCGAATACTCCGAGAGTCAATCAGGTTAATGGTCCCAACTCATCCGAAGTAAACATGATGAATTCCACCAACTTTTCTACGCTAACGGCGACGGCGGAGGAAAATACACCTGTAATTTTGGTCGCAGCCGTTCCACCGACAACTGACGAGGAATTTACAAAAACAGGCGGTATTATTCTGGAAACAGACAAGGCCATCGTGGAAGAAAAATCATATATTCCCATTTTAAGTAGTATCTATCATGCTTTTAACAAATTTGTTTTAGATAACGAAATTAAAGAAGAACTGTCTGATGTCATTAGTATCTTAAGAAAAGAGATTAAAACAATGGTGCTCATCGAAGCCCATACCGATACGCAAGGCAGCAAGACTTATAATCAAACCCTTTCTCAGCGACGAGCCAACGAAGTCAAAATTTACTTGATAGAACAAGGTATTCAACCAGCCAGAATTACCACTATTGGTTATGGTAGCGACCGACCTTTAGTAGAATGCCCCGAGACTGATCCGTGTTCGGAAGAAATACACCAAAAAAATCGAAGAACGGAGATTATGCTTTCTCGTCCGAAATAAGACAGCTAAGGAAGGAACTTCCATTTAAGAAAAAGCCATCCTATCTGTCAGGATGGCTTTTTTTATGTTTCCACCGACGATGAGACCACAACCAATACTGTGGTGCTCGAATAATCAAACGCTCCAGACAACGAAGATGACGTTCGGTGATCTCCCCGGGAGCAAGACTTTGCGGATCATCGGTTACTAGTTCTAATTCAATTTCATAATAACCCCGACGCTGTTTTAATATTTGAACGTAGACTACCGGTAAATTATACTTCCGGGCGTAGCGTTCAGCTCCTGGCGCAGTGACCGTTTCCTGATTGAGAAAATTAGTCCAGTAGTAGTTTTTGTTTTTATTGTAATTAGGGGACTGGTCCGAAATAAACCCCAGTGCCACAGATTTGGGGTGTGCCTCTTCGTAATATCCGTTAATAAGTCGATCCTTGGTAATAAGATCGCTACCGTAACGCATTCGGGACTGGGTGATTTTATCAGTGAAATAAACATTTTTTAATTTTGCAAATATAGAAGCAATCTTATGCTTAAACTGCGACGGAAAAGCAATACTGGTTATTTCCCAATTTCCATAATGACTTCCCACCAGAACAATATCCCTTCCCGCATCAAAAAAACGATTCAATAATTCAGGATTGCGCACTCGGCAGCGACGAACCGCTTCAGCCTCTGACATACTAAACATTCGGATGGACTCCACAATCAGGTCTCCTAAATGACGGTAAAATAATTTTGCCACCCGATTTACATCTGAGTTTGTATACTGAGGAAAAGAATTTTGAATATTCTGCTCCACCACTTTTCGACGGTAGCCCATCAAGTGATAAATCAGGTAATAGAATAAATTGGAAAGAAAATAAAGAACCGACAATGGAAGCAGGGAAAGCGGTTTAATCAACAAATAAAATAAAATTCGATTCATGGGTATAGACTAAAAAAAGTAAGGGCGCAAAAAATACGCCCTTAACCCCAAAAAACCAAATGAAAATCTTTATATGGAATGAGAATTAAATAATCAAATCCTTTTCTCTGTAAATAATTTTATGCCAAACAAATATATATTTGTTTATATAAAAACAATAATGATTAGTGATAACAGGTCAAAAAATGGTGAAAAGCAGTTAAAATCAAAAAAATTGTCCTTCCGTAATATTTTATTTACAAGGTTTACTGATAGAAGCTGTTTAAGAATGTCCACAAAAGGTGAGGGTAAGTGCTTGATAATGTGGTCGATGCTCATTTTTCTCTGAATAGCCGTAGCTATTGAGATAAAAATAGCAGAAGATCCACGTTTTCAATGACTTAGCCGTAACCATTGTGCTTCATTCTTAAACAGCTTCATAATGATTACAACCAAAACAAGTCATATCTATACCAGTTTTTGGGTATTATTTGACAATTAACCCCTTTTCCTTTATTTATTTGATAAATAGTTCGAATAAGAAGATTATATTTGTACGTAAATAACCCAAAAGGGTTTGTTTGGCCTTTCTCCGATTTTTTCTTTTCTGATTAGAATTCCTAGTTCTAATATTGAAAATACCCCTTTAATAATTACCACCATTACTGACAGCCAGTTTTAAACAGCTTAAATTGTTTATCCATCATGAACGAGGTGGATGAATATTTTAAATTAAAAATTACAACTTTTTATAACCATAAATAATTCGTCAAAGATGAAAAAGCTCTTTACTTTTTTATGCTTTTTATCTGCCTACTCCATGGGAGCACAGGTTGATTTTAATGCAAAAGATTTTGTAAATCCCTACGATGGGGTTTTCCGCCCGGGATCCAATCTGGATTATTACCCCAACTGGTCTACCATCGAACTAGGAGATCTTGCCGGCGGGAATCCCGCCAAGGGAATCATGGGAATAGGTGCTAAAACCTTACGTCCCGTTCTATCAGAATCCGTTCTAGAGATATTTGGATACGATGTAGTAGTAGATGACTTCCAGCATTTTCAAAGTCTGGGAATGGACGAATTTACCGCAGTACTTGCTTTTCCAGTAGACTGGCATAAGGATTATACGGAATACTGTCCTGGTACACCGTCCAACTTGTTCGCTAACCTACATACTCCTATTTGGGATGGAGGTGCCAACGGTACACCATATAACGACGAGAACTATTTCGCCGCTTACGTCTACAAGACGGTGACCACTTATGACGAATATGTAAAATTTTGGGAAATCTGGAACGAACCTGGTTTTGATTATACGGGTAATACTGGATGGAGAGATGCAGGAGATCCACAAGGAAACTGGTGGGACAATGATCCAAATCCTTGTGATTATATTTTACAAGCGCCCATCGAGAACTACGTTCGAACGTTGAGAATTGCGTACGAAGTCATCAAAACAATTTCTCCCAATGATTACGTTGTAACGGCTGGTTTTGGATACCAAAGTTTTCTCGATGCCGTTCTTCGGAATACGGATAATCCAGACGGTGGCTCCGTCACGGCTGAATATCCGGAAGGAGGAGGTGCTTATATTGACATCATGGGATTGCACAACTATCCGCACATTGATGGAACAACCCGTTTGAGTAATATTGAATTCTTCGAAAGACACTCTGACCGTGCGGCTGAAGGACTGCTCTATCGTCGTGATTTCTTTCAGGAAATTTTTGACAACTATGGCTACGATGGAGAAACTTATCCCAAAAAATTAACGCTCTGCACAGAAATGAACGCACCTCGTGACTTTGATGGCAATGAGGATGGACGCTACTTTGCGGGTAATGATGCACAGCGTAATTATATTATGAAAACCTTCGTTACCGCCATTACCAATGATGTAATCAATTTCCACGTCTACTCTATCGGTGACAATCCTGGTTCTGGATTGGGTTTTGATGTGATGGGACTTTACGAAGACTTGAGCGTGGTAGATCCGGGAGAACAGGTATTAAACGACGAAGGAATTGCTATGAAAACCACCTCTGATATGTTGTGGGGGACACTTTATGATGAAGATCGAAGTGCTGCCATGAACGCCCCGGAAGGAGTGGAAGCACACGCGTTTTTACGCGCAGATGGTCGTTATGTTTATATGCTATGGGCGAGAACAACGATTGACAACTCAGAATTCGCAGATAAAAACTATAGTTTCCCCAGTAGTTTTGAATACAATGATTTAGAAAGAAGAGAATGGGATTATGCGATTACCAATTCAACCAGTCAGGAAAATGCTGCTGGTATTGATCTGGACGGCACGCCATTTTTCCTGATCGAACCACAAACCAGTAATGGTACTTTTGTCAGTATTGACTGTGTTGCAGATATTAACCTGGAAATTCCTTTTGGAGACAGCGGTATTGAGCTTACTTATAATGAGCCTTCGACTTCTACCAACTGTCCTTCTTCCAACGTGACGTTAAACCGTACGCTAGGTCCTGCAAGTGGTAGCAACTTTGGTCTTGGTACAACTACCGTTACTTATCAGGCAACCAACGATTGTGGACAATCTGCTCTTTGTTCTTTTACCGTTACCATTACCGAAGGAGCAGCTGACCCACAAACTGGAACTTACTGCACTTCTTCTTCTATGGAGCCATGGAGCGAATACATTACCAATGTTGCTTTTCAGGAAATTAACAACGCTTCCGGAAAATGTGATACAGAATGTGGATACGGAGATTTTACCAATTTAACCGCCAACATTAGTGCAGGAGAATCTTACGGCATCACCTTGACACCTGGTATCAGCTGGGCCGGTCAGGATGCAGATCTCTACTGGCGCGTCTGGATTGATTTAAACGGGGATGGTGACTTTACGGATGCCAACGAGAAAGTATTAGAAATGTATGGTGGTAGAGATGCGGTCAGTGGTACTATTACTATTCCTGATAATACAGAAGAGCGCTCAACGCGTATGAGAATAACTACCAAAAAAGGTGGCTACGCTACCCCTTGCGAAATTTTTCTAAAAGGGGAAGTAGAAGATTATACTGTTGCCATCGGGGAAGGTAATGTAGGTTGTGACCTAACCGGACAGTCTTGTAATGATGGAGATGCTTGTACGACAAGTGATACCTATAATGGTGACTGTGATTGTGTCGGTACTTATCAAGACGAAGACGGAGACGGTGTTTGTAATGCGGAAGACGAATGTCCCGGATTTGATGACAACGAAGATCTGGATAACAATGGTGTGCCCGATGGTTGCGATGGTCCATTAAGTAATGATTATTGTGACGCAAGTTCTGACGAACCCTGGGAGCAGTATATTCGCCAGGTTGCAGTCGGAGATATCAATAACCTGAGCGGAAAATGTGACAACGGATGCGGGTTCAGTGATTTTACAGATATTTCCACGGAGTTGGTTATTGGTGAGTTTTACAGCATTGCTTTGACTGCAAAGTACAGTTTTGAAAACTATGATGAGTACTGGAATGCATGGATTGATTTTAATGGAGACAAGAACTTCTCGGCGGACGAATTGGTTATTTCCCGATTTACAGCAGATCTTGGATACGGTATTATTACCCATATGGTGGAAAATGCATTTGTGGTTCCGGCGAATGCGCAACCAGGCACCGTAAGAATGCGCGTGGCATTAAGCCGTGATGGATTTCCTGCAGCCTGTGGCGATTTTGTTTATGGTGAAGTAGAAGATTATACCATCATTCTAACGGGCGGTAACAGTACTAACGGTATTATTACGGATAATAATGCAGCAATAAGAGAAGATATGACTGTTGATTTTACCGACATGCGCCTTTATCCAAATCCAGTGGTCAATGCGATGACCATTGATCTGACCAGCTATGATCAGACAGATGGAGTCGTAAAGATTCAGGATCAAATGGGTCGTGTTTTGGTCAACTTCCCACTCGAAAGTTTGAGCGGTGCTCGTACGGAAATCAACTTGTCTGAATTGACCAGTGGATTGTACTTCCTGACGGTGCAACCGAAAAAAGGTAAAATGATCAGCAAGCGTTTTACTGTAATTACTAAATAAGTGTTATCTAACTTCACATAAATCTGAAGTGACTTACAGAAAACAAGCGTTATTTCCAAAAGGGATGACGCTTGTTTTTTTTTATCAAAAACCTGCTTAAAAACTTGTATATACTTTAGCTTATCCTTACCTTGAGCCCATTAAGTGTTGGCCCTCTCAATATCTTCTTTGCAGAAAAATCTTTCTGTATACAATCACCAAAAATTGTTTATATAATCATTGTTCAAAATGGAAGATTGAATTTCAATCTCCATTTTCATCAATTGTTTGCTTATGGTTCCCTCATTTAATGGAACCCCACCCTAACTGACATTTTTTTTTGAAATATACAAATAACCCCCTCGTATAAGGAATGTTGATAAAATAAGTATCTATTCTGACTTTCTAAAATATGATTTATTTAATGCTTGTTCCTAATCAGCTACCAGACACCATTTCTTACAATATTAACCACTAAGTTCATGAGACAAACCACCACTACACTATCTCTACATCAGACGTTATCCACGCCAAAGAATCTGCGACAATTAATATTTGTTTCTTTTCTGACCCTTTTCGGATCCCTGTTTGCCCTTAATTTGAATGCCCAGCAATTGTTAATTAACGAGTTTATGGCTTCCAACGGCACCACCAATACCGATGAATTTGGGGAAGCGGACGACTGGATCGAAATTTATAATCCAACGGGTAGTTCTGTTAATATTGGTGGATATTATATTACAGATGATTTAACCGAGCTAAATCAATGGCAAATTCCAGCCAACAATGCCGGACAAACGACCATACCAGCCGGTGGCTATTTACTTTTGTGGGCCGACAAACAGTCTGAACAAGGTGCTCGCCACGTTGAAATAAAACTAGGCTCCAGTGGAGAAGATCTCGCCCTGGTCAGGCCAGATGGTGTTACCATTGTTGATAGTTATACCTTTGGCGTACAAGCGCTGGACATTTCTGAGGGGCGAACACCAAATGGTGGATCTTCCTTTGATTTCTTTAGCGAACCAACGCCCAATGCACCCAATAATACCAACCCTGGAATCAGTCAGGTAGAACCAGTTACTTTTTCTATCCGTGGTGGAATTTATACTTCCAGTCGTACTGTGTCTTTATCTACCGCTACCAGCGGGGCAGATATTCATTATACAATAGATGGTTCTACCCCAACGCTGGATGATCCAGTATATACGGGCCCAATTACAATTAGCGCAAATACACCATTACGTGCTACTGCTTTTGCGGCACCAATGATCGAGAGTAAAACAAGAACGCAAACATACCTGTTCAATATTTCACATACTTTTCCAGTGGTTGCTTACAGTGCTGATCCGGATGAAATGTTTGATCAGAATATTGGTATTTATCCAAATTTTGAAGAGGATATTGAAATTGTTATCAACGCAGAACTCTACGAAACGGATGGTACCCAAGGATTTAATATGTTGTTAGAATCAGAAATCCAGGGAACCGGAAGTGCGACCAATGCCCAGAAATCATTGGCACTAAAAGCTAAAAAAAGTTTGGATGGCTCTGTCATTCCTTACCAGGTATTTCCAAATGAAGACCTTCAGGAATACCGTAGTCTTATTTTGAGAAACAACGGTCAGGATTGGAATATTAGCCATTTCAGAGATGCCATGGTATCCGGTTTGGTAAGAAACGTCGCTGATGTCAGTAATACGATTGAAGAGCCTATTATCTACGGACAAGCAGACCGTCCCAGTATCGTCTACATCAACGGAGCATACTGGGGTATCCATAACATTCGGGAACGAATGGACAAGCGATATATTAAAAATAGATTTGATGAAGACGATGATGAAATTGACTTTTTAGAAAACCAAAGCGAAGTAAGGGAAGGAGATTTTACGGAATGGGATCAATTCAAAGACTTTTACGAAAATAATGATTTTGCGGATGATGCGAAATTTGCAGAACTGGCCCAACAGGTTGATCCGGATCACTATCGGGATTATATTGTATTCAATGTGTTTGTAGACAACGCCGATTGGCCTGGCAACAACAACCGTTACTGGAAAAAGAAAAACAGCGACGAAAAATGGCGCTGGATGACCTGGGATCTGGATTTCTCTTTTGGATTATTTAATCTGGATCAACCATTTAACAATGCTTACTTTCAAGCCAATTCACTTGGCAGGCTTCGAAATCCTACCGCTTTTAACTGGCCTAATCCGCGTTGGGCAACCAGCCTGTTTAACAATATGCTGGAAAACGACCAGTGGCGATATGACCTCATTAATCGAATGGCAGACCAACTGAATGTTCTTTACACACCGGCCCGAATGAACGCGCGTATTTCTCAATATCAGAATCGATACGCACCCGAAATTCAACAACACCACGATCGCTGGAGTAGCGGTTTTCAGAATTGGGACGAAAATGTACAAAAACTACGAACCTTCGCAAATGGTCGTCCGAATGTAGTTCGTCAGCAATTTGTAAATGAGTTTAACGAAATTTCCGGAACCACCAGTATCACCGTCAATCTCAATCCTGCCACCCGCGGTGAGGTAGCATTTAGTACCATCAACGTAGCTAACACCAACGCGCCTTTTAACGGAACCTACTTCCGCGGCATTCCCATTCCAGTGCAAGCATTTCCTAACCGTGGCTATGTACTCAACAGCTGGTCAGGTGCTTTAAGCGGAGACAATCCTGTAGCCTCACTTACTGTTTTTGGCAGCAGTAGTAATATCACTGCAAATTTCATTAAAGGTTCTACTTCTAGCCAACCCATTGTGATCAATGAAATAAATTACAACTCACCCGATAGTCCCAATCCTAATGACTGGGTAGAATTATATAATCCAAATAATACTTCGGTAAATATTTCCGGTTGGTATTTTGAAGACGAAGGTGGTAATTTTTTCGGCTTACCTAAAAACACCGTCATTCCTGCCAACGGATATTTAGTACTCGCCGAGGACCTCGCTGGTTTTCAGACGGTTTATTCAGATGTTAGTAATGTTATTGGTAGCTTTGGACAAGATCCTCGAGGCTTTGGACTTAGCGGCGGCGGTGAATTAATTACCTTAAAAAATGCAAATGGTGTCTTGATTGACGAGGTAGAATATGATGATAAAAGTCCCTGGCCTACGGCACCCGACGGTGACGGTCCTACCCTACAGTTGAAAAATCCCGGATTAAACAACACACTGGCATCCAGCTGGAAAGGTACGCCCGCTACTCCTGGTCAAAACAATGGTACCACCACTGGCCCACAAAATCAAACGATCAGCTTTTCTACAATTAGTGATAAAAATGTTAACGACGCGCCTTTCGGAATTAATGCAACTGCTACTTCCGGACTACCGGTTAGTTTCACGATTATCTCCGGTCCAGCATCGATCAGCGGAAATACCATTGCTTTGAATGGTACCACCGGATCGGTTCGGGTTCGAGCCAGTCAAGCAGGTAATGGACTGTGGAATCCGGCTCCCTCGGTAGAGCAAAATTTTAGTGTAACCAACAATCCCACCACCAACGGAGATTGTGACGATATTACCTGGACTACGACCAATAACAGTGTTACCATTTCAGGTGTCAACACTGGAAATTATATAGTTAAATTATTTGGTGCCACCTATAATACGGTTTACAATTGCACTAATTGTGAAATTCCCGTTACGATCGGTAACCTGGACAACGAGGTGCATCACCTGGATATTCAGCTCTACTCTTCCACCTGGCAGGCAATCTGTACTTTGCAAGAGGATATTATCCTGGGAGGAGGTCCGACGTCAGATGTCAGTCTAACTTGTCCGTCGGATATCTCTATTCAAATCCCTCAGGGAAGTGCTAACGTTACCGTCAACTACAATTTACCCACCGCCAGTACCACTTGTCCATCTGGTGGATTGTCTCTCAACCGTACAGGTGGCCCGATGAGTGGCAGTACCTTAACGGCCAACACTTACATTATAAATTACGAAGCTACGGACAATTGTGGAAACAATAAAAATTGTTCTTTTAACCTTATTGTACTTCCTCCTCAAACCAATCCTTCCGAAGGCGACTATTGTCCATCTACGAGTAGCCAACCATGGGAGGAATGGATCGCGGAGGTCACTCTTGGAACGATCAACAACAGTTCCGGCAAATGTGGCCCCGATTCCTGTGGGTATTCTGATTATACCGATATTTCTACTGAACTAAGCAAAGGGACGAGTAATACGATTAGATTGACACCAGGGCTCAGTTGGAGTGGTTATCAAACGAACCTCTATTGGCGTGTATGGATTGATTTGAACAGAGACGGAGATTTTAGTGATAATGGAGAAAGAGTATTACAAGCCAACCCTGGCAGCCAAATTTTTAACGGAGCCATCACTATACCTTCCAGCGCTACCATTGGCAGTACCCGGATGCGGGTGAGTGTTAAAAAAGGTAGCTACCCTACTGCTTGTGAATCCTTTACGGAAGGAGAAGTAGAAGATTATTCTATCAATATCGCTGCCGGCAGTGTCACTACTCCAGCTGGGGACTATTGCGAAGCAAAAGCAGATAAGCCATGGCAGGAATGGATCGCTCAAGTAGCCATCGGAAGCATCAGTAACGCGAGCGGAAAATGCGGACCTGACGAATGTGGCTACTCAGATTATACTGATGAATCTACTAATATTACTGCCGGTACCAACGCCAGTATTTCCTTGACTCCAGGACTTAGCTGGGATGGTTACCAACCTGATCTTTACTGGCGCGTCTGGATTGATCTAAATCAGGATGGAGACTTTACAGATAATGGAGAACGTGTTTTCCAACAATTTAATAATAGTGGTAGTATCGTGAATGGCAACCTGAATATTCCAGCAACTGCCAGTAATGGTAGTACCAGAATGCGGGTCATTGTTAGCAGAGACAATTATGTTGGTTCTTGTGCTAGTTTTGAAAGAGGAGAAGTGGAAGATTACACCGTGGTTATCAGTGGTGGTAGCGGCGCTTCTGGACTTTATGTAATACCTGGTCAGGAATTATTATTCTTGCGAGGAGCAACGGCGCCCGATGGTATCCACTTAAACTGGACGACAAATACGGAGTATAAAAATGACTTTTTTGCGATCGGTCGATCCTACGATGGCATTAATTTTACCGCCATTGAACAGAAGGAGGCATACGGTACCGAGACTGCTGATGCGGTTCAGTACCAGACGTATGACCAGGAAAGACTTTCTGGCGGAAAGGTTTATTATCAAGTACAGGCGATTCATACTAATGGAGAAAGTAGTTATTCCAATATCATTGAAATTAACCATCAAAAGCTGAATGACAACCTTGTTATTTATCCAAACCCAGCAATGGATGAGGTACGAGTGGATCTTTCCGGCTACGTTGGAAAACCAGCGACCATTGAGATTTACAATGCTTTTGGTCAGCCAATGATGGCCAAAGAAATTGATGAATTAACTGCTCAGCCGTTATTATTTAACTTACAAGCGATGCCAGCAGGTACGTATTTATTGACTGCTAAAGTTGCGGATCTAAAACGTATGAGTCGGGTGTTGGTGGTTGCGAAAAAGTAATCTATGTTTGCGTTTTTCAACTTATTAGAAAGCAAATTGAGTTTTTAAAATACTTTAAAAGGCGATACCTATGCGTTGAAAGGACTGATTAACTAATCACTAATCATCTGTTCTTAATGTCCAGGAAAAAATTAACAATTTGAAATACATACTAATTTAGTGCTCTGGCACTAGGGTCCCGCCTGAATAACGTTATTCGGGCAGGGCCCATTTTGGGTCCTTGATTGGCAAAAAAATAGTTCGCCTGGAATCTGCATTTTGGTTTTAATTCACAACTTCCGTATCTTGCACAGGTATGGAACTAGCAAATAAAATCAATCGAGCGACCGACTATCTACGGACCCGACTGGGCGATCAGACGCCAACGGTGGGATTAATTCTTGGCTCAGGTTTAGGTGTCCTGGCGGACGCTATCCAAAATCCACTCATCATTCCTTACGAAGCAATACCCGATTTTCCGCAAACGCACGTAAAAGGACACGCCGGAGAATTGGTGATCGGAACCCTTCAGGAGAAAACGGTTATGGTGCTGAAAGGACGATTTCATTATTACGAAGGGCACCGACTGGATACGATTGGTATTCCGATTCGCGTGTTTAAAAATCTCGGGGTGGACAAGCTGGTTATCACGACGGCTACCGGAGGTATCAATGAAAACAAAGTCAAAACGAGCGATTTGATGTTGATTACAGATCATATAAACTGGGTCGGTACCAACCCGCTGGTAGGTCCGAATCTGGACAAGTTTGGCCCACGTTTTCCGGATATGTCCAGTGCTTACACACCCCGACTCCAGGAACTGGCAAAACGAGTGGCGAAGGATTTAAAGGTTAATTTAAAAGAAGGAACGTACTTATTTACCACCGGACCAAGTTACGAAACACCAGCCGAGGTACGGATGATGCGGGTGCTGGGTGCGGACGTAGCGGGCATGTCTACGGTACCGGAAACGTTGACGGCAGCACACGCAGGAATGGAGGTAGTGGCTATTACTTTTGTTGCCAATATGGGGGCTGGATTGACGGATGAAAAATTAACCCACGACGATGTAATCGCTACGATGGATCTAGTAAAGGACGATTTTATTGGTTTGGTAGAAGGGTTGGTCAGAGAGATTTAAAAATAGACAATAAAGTGCGGAGGCCTGGATCTGATTAAATCTGCCGATACGGTAATACCTGCTTATAAGGAGGCTATTCCTTAAAAATACCGTATTTTAATGTTCTGATAATCAACTACCTACTACCTAAGGAATGTTGATAAAATAAATGACAATTCTATACTTTCTCTTTTCCCATGCATCGTTTTTAGAAATATACGCATACTATAAGATATAGGATTGTTGACAAAATTTACGCAAGGCACTAGTGCCTCCGGAACTAAATTTCTGGGTATATTGATCAACGTAGGAACAAGGCATTGCCTTGTTCCTACGTTGATCTGTCAACTTAACCTTCTCGGCAGTAATTATTTGAGTTTTTCAAATACTTTAGAGGGCGATACTTATGCGTTGGGAGGGCCGATTAACTAATCACTAATCAACTGTTCTTTTTGTCTAGTTGTCTAGATAAAAATTAATAGTTTGAAGTA
>Ga0114953_1000576_pt1 | contig 27056 bp, 11 predicted proteins | sample SidtaG_FD_87298 | JGI IMG/M metagenome (GOLD analysis project Ga0114953, IMG submission 87298) | Marine algal microbial communities from Sidmouth, United Kingdom - Sidmouth_Male2 metaG | ecosystem: Host-associated > Algae > Red algae > Unclassified | place: Sidmouth, United Kingdom | collected...
CCAACTAGCCAACTGCTAACCAGCTAACAGCGAAAAAACAATCCCTATTTGAAAGTTAATCTCAAAAATTAGCTAATCTAAAAAGTTACCGCACTGTTATTAAATAGAGTGATGGAAAAATATAAAGCATAGTGTCTTACTTTCTTTCTTTCTTTATTTATTTATTTATTTATTTAACATTACTAAGGAATAGGCTCCATACTGATCTCCAGTACATGCGCAAAATCTCCCGTTTTAGGACCCAGGTTGTCCACCACAAGTCCATCTTTGGTTTGGTCAAAGCGCAACTTGGTATCGCTACCAAGCAATCGTATATTCTTAATCGTCAGGTCGGCAGCGTAGTCATTATCTTTTCCCAGTGATTTTATATTTACCTGACCACCTTCGGGCCAGGCCATCATGATGGCGTAGAGCTTATCTTCCTTTTGGGTAAAACGAATATCCTGACCGGTAAAGTTTTTATTGTTGCCTTCTGAATGGTGGCCTTTCTCCACTTCGGTAGGACCTTCACCGAAAGTTTTCCAGTAATCGGTTCCGTAGATGGCTACACCGTTGACGGATAACCAGTCGCCAATTTGCAATAAAATTTTCTCCTGATCTTCGGGTATCGTTCCGTCCGCTTTAGGTCCGACGTTTAGTAATAAATTTCCGTTTTTAGAAACAATATCTACCAAGTCGTCAATTAGCTGATCAGCCGTTTTGGATTTCCAGTTGGTAACGTGGCACCAGGAATTTTTACCGATGGACGTATCCGTCTGCCAGGGGAGTTTTCGAATACCTGGTAATTTTCCTCGTTCTAAATCGTAAATTACAGTTCCCTCGGGAAAAGCCTCGTGGTCAAAATTTTTGTCATTAATGACTACTTCTTTTCCCCATTCGATTCCTTTGTTATAATAGTAAGCCGCAATCGCAGGTCGTTGTTCGGCGTAGTCGGGAATATCCAGATAGAAATCAAACCAAAGAATATCTGGCTGGTAGTTATCAATTAAATCTACCGTTCGATCCCACCATATTTTTTTAAATTCCTCCGAAACAGGTTGATTCAAATCTTTTCCTTTGGGAGAATATAGATCAGCATATTCCGGGTCAACGGTATCGAATTTATCTTTTTTATTATAAAAAGACCAGTTAAAAGCATAATGACTCGAAGCTCCCATGATTAGACCCTGAGCCCGCCCTTCTTTAAAAAGTTCTCCGAGAACATCCCGCTTGGGACCCATATTGACGGAATTCCAGCGGGTAGTTTTAGCGTTGTACATGGCAAATCCATCGTGGTGATCGGCAACGGGAATAACGTATCTGGCGCCCGATTTTTTAAAAAGATCGATCCATGCTACCGGATCAAATTTTTCCGCTTTAAACATGGGGATAAAATCCTTGTAGCCAAATTCCTTCTGGTCACCGTAAGTTTTTTTGTGGTGTATAAAAGTAGGATTCGGACCTGTGGTTTGTAAATTTAGCTGAGCGGTAAAGGTGGCCGTATCCATGTACATTTGTCGGGGATACCATTCGGAACCAAAAGCCGGAACAGCGTAGGCGCCCCAGTGAATAAAGATTCCAAATTTTTGGTCATTAAACCATTCGGGATCTTTGTAATTTTTTTTGATGGATTCCCAGTTGGGTTCAAAAATCTGCTTCTTACCATTGAGGTTTGTCAGACTATCTTGTTCGTTGTTTTCTGTTTTACAAGCCGACAATAAAAGTATGGCAGATGCAAAAATTAAAATTAGATTGCTGGATTTCATCTATTTTCTGTTTGTATTTTATAAAATTAAATAGTTATTTTTGAGTATGTATTTTTAGGGGACCGTCGTTAATTCCAGTTAAGATACCGAGGCTGCCGTTCGCCATTTTTACGGCTTCTACGTTTCTTACATTGTCTCGAACAAAATAGCCGCTTTTCAGGTAGTTTGTCGGCTGATACGTTCCCGAAGTTGATCCCAAAAGTACCAGACCAATGGACGCATCGGCACGAGTAGTTTCTACTTCAACTTCAAATTTATTTCCTGCGATCAGTATATCTTCAATACCATCCTTGTCAAAATCATTAATTACTATTCCGTTGATGGCCGAAAATTGAGCTTCGGCTGGTAATCTTTTTACGACCAATTCGCCGTCTCTGTTTTCTAAAATAACACTGGCAAATTCTTGTACTTCGTATCTCAATCCCGAAGCGCTGGTGTTACCAATCAGATCCTGAATATCGGCTTTGGCAAATTCGGTGTAAGATTTAAATTTTTTACCAATATCGGGCATCTGTTGAGCCGTACATTGCCAACCCCGAACGGGAACTTCCCGATCTTTATAGGGTTGAGCGAGAAAGATATCATTTGTTCCATTCTTATCAAAATCATCCGCATAAACTACAAATGGTTTTTCTTGACTAGGCTTGATTTTATAATTTAATCCCATATTTCCTACCACAAAATCCATATCTCCATCTTTGTCCAAATCAGCCGCTACAATTTTATTCCACCAGCCACTGGTCTTTTCGAGGTTATAATCGCTGGTCGCGTTAACAAAGGTATCTCCCTGTTTTTCAAATATAGAGATAGGCATCCATTCTCCTACCAGGATTAATGCTTTGGTATCGTCTCCATCAATATTGCTCCAGACGGCGGAAGTTACCATTCCAGGTGTACCTAATTGAGGGGCTATTTGATCAGTGACATCCTCGAATATTCCTTTCTTGTTTTCCAGTAAATAACTACGAGGAGAAAAAGGATATTTGTCAGGTATCAAGCGACCCCCGATAAATAAGTCAAGGTCGCCATCATCATCAAAATCCAGAGAGATTACACAGGATCCACTGGTGGATATATTGGGCAGACCAGCGGCGCCAGAAAAATTTCCGTTTCCATCGTTAAGATACAATCGATCCTGAAAAGCGGATGAGTTTGCCGCAAACTCGTTGCCGCCACTCACTACGTATAAATCCAGATCCAGATCGCCATCTGCATCAAAAAACAAACTACCAACATCTTCCTGAAAAGCCGCTATTTCAAATGCTTTTTGGGTGGTAGCTTTAAATATTTCGTTTATGGTTTGCAAATATAATACGCCGGGCTGATTAGCGGCCCCTCCGATATAAAGATCCTCTAGTTTATCGTTATTTACATCCCCGACGGGAAGGCAGGGACCATTTTGGGAAAGTTTATGCGGTAGTAAAATCTGTTTTTTAAAATCGTCATACTCATTCTCCTGATGAATAAATGGTGTTATAAAAGCGTTAGAGGTGGTTTCCGAAAAGAGGGTAGTGCGCTTGGGTGCAACGCTGTCTTCCAGTTTGGCCTCCTGATAATTAATCTTTAGCAACTGATCCGCCGCGACCTCCTTTAACGTTTGTTTTTTACCATCCCCCCATACGATTTCACAGGTTTCGATCCGTGTAGTAGTGCCTAAACCGAAATGCAGTAGTGGTTCTACTGATGATAAATAACCACGTACTGTTTTAAATTCATGAAATTGTAGTTGGTCTCCATATTTCAGGGTCACTTTGGCACCCAGTCCGGTCGGATTATTTTTGGGACCTTTTAGTTTAATTTTAAGGTAATGATGCGGTAGCTGCTCTGCTTTATTTTCGTATAAAAAAGCGGATTCGTCGATATTGTTAACTACCACGTCCAGGTCTCCGTCATTATCCAGATCACCAACGGCGGCCCCTCCTGAAAAGCTCGGTTGATTCATTCCCCATTCCATGGTTTTTTTGGAAAAGGTGAGATCACCGTTATTTTTATAGAGGTAATTGGGGATTTTGTTTTCCTGGAATAAATTTATGATGTAAGTTGCTTTTTGTTCGTTGGTGCTTTGTCGAAATTCGGGGCTTCGCATATACATTTGAAAACGGCTGTTGGCATCTTTATCCCAAATATCTCTTTTAAAGCCATTGGTAATAAAAATATCCCGGTAGCCATCATTATCAAAATCACTGCCCAGACAGGCCCAGCTCCAGTCGGTTTTTGCGATCCCCGAAAATAGCGCAATTTCACTAAAATTACCATCACCCCGGTTTAAATGGAACTGGTTGTGCATATACTGATAATGAAATCCATTGGTCGTCATATCCCTGAAAAGCGTAGTATTCATCGACGCCATAGTTGTCTTTGATCGCTCGTAATCCTCCGGCATCATTTCCAGTTGAATAATATCTTCGAAGCCATCATTGTTAAAATCAACCACGTCAATTCCCATTGCGTAGAAGGGTATGTGATTGAAGTGTTGAGCAAGTTGTTCTTTAAATTGACCCTTACCCTGATTGAGGTATAGATAGTCTTTTTCCAGATAATCATTAGATACCATGATATCCGTCCGACCATCACTATTAATGTCCGTAGTTGCCAATCCTAGTCCGTAGCCAAAATTATTACGGATGCCTGATTTTTTTCCCACCTCCTGAAATTTGCCATTCTCTTGGAGGTATAATTTATCCCGGAAAGAATCTTCTTCTTTTTTCTTTCCGGACAATACTTGTTGATAGTTTAGAAAAAATGTATTAGGTCGGTTGGTTACATACAAGTCCAGGTCATTGTCATTGTCCGCATCAAAAAAAGAAGCCATCAACGAATAGCCGTCGTCGTCCAGTCCATATTTGAAAGCTTCTTCTTTAAATGTCGCATTGCCCTGATTGATAAAAAGTAGATTGGTACGATCTTCCCGAAGGTCGTTGTATCCCCCTCGGCATACGTAAATGTCCAGCAATCCGTCTCCGTTTACATCGGCCATTACAGTACCGTTGTGCCAGCCTTTGCCTCCGGAGACACCGGCAGTTTCGGTGATGTCGTTGAAAGTAAGATTGCCAGTATTCAGATAAAGCTTGTTGGGTACATCGTTGCCCGTAAAGTAGATGTCCGACAAACCATCGTTGTCAATATCACCAATCGCAACTCCAGCTCCATTATAGACATAATTGAACTGGGCAAAGAAATTTTGAAAATTTTCTTCGATGCGATTAGTAAAAGTCAGTTTGCTGTGCGCTGCATCAACCAGTTCAAATAATTCAATGTCCTGCTGATCATCAACGGTAAAAAGAGTAGGGCGTTCAGTATCTGTCTGACATCCTTCCAATAGAAATAGGCTAATAAAAACGATAGCAATATTTTTACAGCTTGGCATGTTCACATTTTTAATTAGCTATTAGGGGTTCGGGTACTAAATTAGGATGTATTTCAAATTGTTAAATTTTACTAGACAATAAAATCAGTTGAATAGTGATTTAAAACTCAAAAAGAATGCAGAGCGATCGTAGTATTGTTAAAGCCCTGTTTAATTTTTAATAACACTAATATCATCCATGAACAAATCAATGGACTGGATGGCATTAAAACCAGGGTTGAAAAGTTGTATTCTTACGTAGTATTGCCCCGGAACCAAGTCAAAAACCTTGGTGGTATTGTTCCATTGATCCGCGTCAAAACGACCTTCAAAGTTAGATTGAAATTGTCCCAATTCGTTGACAAGTCCAAAGATAAAAACATATTCTACTCCATCGGTAATGGTTCCAAAATGTTCCATAGACAAGGTATAGCTACCCGCCTCGGTTACATTGACCATCTTTCCGTTATAATCGATAAAAACATCCGTAAAGGCTGGTGCTCCGGGTTCGGAATAAGCATATTTGATACTACCTGTTCCCGCAAAGGCTTGTTCGGTAGATACAGATAATCGATCGTTTCGGTCCTTGGGTTCCACCGGATCATCGGGGGCAATTGCTGCGGTCCAACCTTCCAGATCTGGTTCTTCCCCGTCATTATTTCCACAACCTACCAGGTTAACATCGGTTGGATCATCGCAAAATGGACTGCTGGCCGACCCCACCGTAATGTAAGCTACCTCGGAGATTGTTTCAGAAGCATCATCAATTGTTCGGGTAATTTCCAGAGAAACATCATATACCCCTTCTTCGGCGTAAGTAACCATTGGGTTTTGATCCGTAGAAGATTCGGGCGTACCACCGGGGAACGACCACGACCAACCATCTGGTTCTCCCGTAGTGGTGTCCATGAAATTCACAGTTTGTCCTACTTCAATCATGGTCTCGTCAGCCGAAAAGCCAGCAACTAAATCTATGGGTTCGGTAATGGTAATAAAATTCGTCCTGGTTTCTGTAATAGAATCTTCGGGAAAGGATCGAAAGATGGTTAAACTAACCGGAAATTCGCCAGTATCGGGATAAGTGATTACCGGATTGCGCACCGTACTGGTAGCCGGAATACCTCCGGGAAATTCCCATTGGTAAGTATCCAGCAGTTGTCGTTCCGCAAAAGCAGAAATGGCATATTGCGACGAATCAGAAAATTCAATCGTTGATCCCGAAAAAGTACTGGTTTTATTAGCGCCAAAATTTGCGACTATTCTAGGAAATACCTGAACCTTAAAACCATTATCTTCGTCTGTGCCATCCATAAATTCAACCGCCAGTGTCGTTAAGAAACCATTACTCACTTCTCCGTCCGGATCCAGACTTGGCTCGTCATATGTTACTTCTACCGTTTCCTGATCTGAGGAATTTATACTTCCACCCTCAAAGGTCCATTGCCGGGAAGCAACGTTTACCGACGAATCAATGTATGCGATACTATTTCCTACGGTAATTACGCTCGCATCGGCCGTAGCCTTGAAAGTAACGCCACGTAAACCATCTCTTACATTGGTTTCTTTCTCACACGATACCAGTAAAAGTAAAAGGGCAAAGCCTACGAGGTGAATTTTTAACAATGTATGGTTAAGAATATTTTTCATATTTTATTTTGTTTTATTTTTAAAAAAGCAGTCAAAAGTGTAAAGTTATTTTGAACCGTTCCTTAATATCCAGGGTTCTGCTTTAGATTCGGATTGATTTCAATTTCTGAATTGGGAATAGGCCAGCGAATTTCAAACTCCTGAAACTCGGTGATGGGATTTCCCGCATTGGGTCCCATCTGTAAAATTCCAGAGATGGCTTCTTCGTATTTGCCGAAACGGATTAAATCATTTCTTCTCCATCCTTCCAGACAAAGCTCTTTCCTTCTTTCACTTAACAATTCTGTGGCATTGTCACTCTGTGTTCCTACCTCCATCGCGGGAACTGCATCCGGATTCATTCTGGCCCGGGACCGCAGACGATTAACGGTAATATCCAGGACATCCTGCGTCAGTGCGTTTTGTCCGTTTAAGGCTTCCGCGTACATCAACAATACATCTGCATAACGAATATACGGATTGTCGAAAGGCGTATCATTCGGATAGCTATTAGGCTTTTCTGCGTGCCATTTCCAGCCTCTCCAGGTATTCATTCCTATCGTTTGAGCCGCCGGATTCATCATTCCTTCTTCCGGTGTCCAGTCGTTGGCATTGTGCTTGGCGACATTGTTTAGTAGTCGGATATCCTCCCGGTCGTAAGTTGCCTCAAAACCATGATTGATAAAGCAGGTACCCCAGCCTCCGCCGTTGTTTACATTTCCGTTAGGTCCATAAAAAGTACTTAAGAGACCACCTTCATTTTTACCCGGACCATCCATTCCGATGGAAAAAACCATCTCCATGCTTTGCTCGTTATCGAGGGTAAAAACATCCGGATAGCTACCCAGCAAATCGTAAACACCACTGTCCATTACTTCCTTTAAAACTTCCGCAGCCAACGCAAATTTGTCTCTTTGACCCAAAGGAAAACCGGTCATTTGTAAATATACTTTTCCCAGCAAGGCTTGTGCAGCACCTTTGGTAGCACGACCACCTCCCTGTTCGGCGGGTAGTGCATCTGCAGCCGCAATCAGGTCTTCGATGATAAATGCGTACACCTCTTCGGGCGTTGCCTGTGTAACTTCCAGGTCATTCAGGCTTCTTGTTTCACTGGTAATTAGCGGTATATTTTCCCAGGAAGAAACCAGCGCAAAATTAATGGTAGACCTAAGGAAGCGCGCTTCACCGACCATCCGGTCTCGATTTTCGATATCAATCTGATCTTCAGTCAAGGCACCGATTCGATCAACGGTACTATTTACCCGATTTAACGAAACGTACAAATCCTCCCAAATACCCCGAATCATATTATTAGTAGGGGTCAACTGGTGCATGTAAATCAGTTTTCGATCTCCGGCCCAGGGTGGTAAAACCACTTCGTCTGCAGCTACGGTACCCCAGTGGATATTCCAGCCATTGATACCACTTGATCCGGCGCTAACTACTCGTTGCACCGCATCGTAAGCACCAATCAAATAAGTTTCCGCTCCTTTTTGGTCCACCAATAAAGCATTGGGATCTACAAAGATGGTGGGTTCTTCCACGAGAAAATCTTTGTCACACGATACGAATAGGGATAAACCTAAAAACAGCATTCCCAGTCCTATAAAATTTCTTATTTTCATTATATGTAAATTTTGTTTTTATTTTTAATTTAAAATCCAACGTTAAGTCCTATTCTGAATGTTCTTGCTCTTGGATAAGAGTCTACGTCCAAGCCTGGCGTCAATTGATTAAAACCAACACTTACGTCGGGATCATAGCCCGAGTAGTTGGTCCAAACGTGTAAATTATCACCTGCAACGTAAACCCGGAAAGATCTGATTCCCCACTTTTCGATACGTGCCTGAGGGATGGTATATCCCAAAGTAATATTACTAAGTCGTAAAAAAGAGCCGTCCTCAACGAAAGAAGAATAAGCATTACCGGCGATGCCCGCATCTCCATCTCCCCAAATTGCAGGAATATCCGTATCGGGATTTTCCGGTGACCAACGGTCGCGAACTTGCCCATATTTGTTAAAGTATGGAATCGCCTGAGCTGTTCCTCTAGACAGGTTTTTATTATAAACATCATTTCCGTAAGACCAGGAAAGAAGAGCGGAAAGGTCAAAAGACTTGTATGAAAAGTTGTTGGTAAATCCACCAAAATGGGTAGGGACTACATTTCCGATAATGGTTCGGTCTTCAGAATCGACCAGGCCGTCTCCGTTTTGATCCACGAATTTTGGTAATCCGGGACGATACATCTCCGTATTCGGCTGACCCGCTGAAGTTACGACTCCATCTCTCAAGGCATATACTACATCATAAAATGGAACACCCTGTGCCGCTGCGTCAGCGTAAATTTTATCTGCCGCCTGCTCCGCACTTAATCCATCAAAAGCGGCAAAGTCACCGTAGTTATAAACACCATCGGTTTCTAAACCAAAAATAGAACCCAGCGGCTGACCCACTCGTACGATGTAGTCATCCGTAATTTGATTATCACCGATTGCTCGTACGAAAAATTCTTCGGCACCACCTAAGTCAGTTACTTCATTTTTATTAAAACTAATATTAAAGCTGGAAGACCAGGAGAAATCATTGTTTTCATAATTTACGGTATTAAGTGCAAGTTCAATTCCTGAATTTTTAAGAGAACCCAGATTCTTAAATGCTGTCTTATACCCCGAAGTAGTTGGAAGTGGAACTTCCAGTAACAAGTCAGAAGTATTTTTAACATAATAATCAACTTCCACAGAAATCTTGTTGTTAAAAAGACCCAAAGATAAACCCGCATCAAATTGAGCCGTTGTTTCCCACGTCAGATCTTCGTTGGGTAATTGGGTAATGGCCACTCCCGTTGCCAGGTTGTTTCCATTAAAAATACTACTTGCCAAGCCAGCCGTAGCCAAAGAGCGATAAGAACCGATGGCGGTATTACCCGTTTCACCGTAGCTAGCTCTTAGTTTTAGATTACTGATACTTTCGTTATCTTTCAGGAAATCTTCGTTGATAACCTTCCAGGCAACACCGGCCGATGGGAAGAATCCCCATTTATTGCCCTCCGCAAATCGCGAGGAACCATCATAACGGGCACTAACGTTGAATGTGTAACGATCCTTAAAATCATACTGTGCTCGACCCAGGTAAGACCGCAAAGAGAAATCCGAGAAAGTAGAGTTGGTAGGAAGCGTAACGCTCGCACTCTGCAGATTATCCAGGTTAACTCCCGGTAAATCAAATCCTGTAGAGGCAGCATTAATGCTTTGGAAACTTCCGGTTTGCTGTTCGTAAACAGCGGTAATTCCGATGCGGTGATCTCCGAATACTTTACGATAATTCAGGTTCTGCTCAATGGTTATACCTCCTCCCTGTGAGTTATTGGTAAATGCTCTACCGTTGGCACTTTGGCCCCAGCCAAACTTTTCGGAATAATAAGCTTGTCCTTTACTGGCGAACAAGTTTCCTCGCACGGATGATTTAAAGGTCAGTCCAGTCGCAATTCGGTATTGCATATAAATATTACCAAAAGAATTAAAACTTCTTCCACGGTTGATATTGTCTTCCAGAATCCGGTTGGGATTAGAAATATCACCATCTCTCAAACTTACGATTCGTCCGTCTTCGTCATATTCTGCGTCACCAAATCTGCTTAATCCCTGAGCCGGACTGAATAAAACGGCATTGGTAACAATTCCCGATCGACCATTGGCGTTTTCAGTAGCCGCTGAAACGACTCCACCGGTTTTAGTATATCCAATATTAACACTTAGACCTGCTTTTAACCGATCCGAGATGTTTTGGTCCAAACGAAGGTTACCCGCGACCCTTTTAAAGTCGGAAGTTTTGATGATTCCTTCCTGATCTATGTAGGATAAAGACCCAGCGTAGGAACTCTTATCAGACCCTCCATTCATGGATAGCTTATAATTTTGGGTATAACCAGGTCTGGTAATTTCGTCCTGCCAGTCGGTCAATATAACCCGGGGATCGGTTAGGTCAATATCATTACCAAACTGATCTCGGTAAGCGGTCACAAACGGATCGTCGGTAAGGTCAGGATTCCAGGGACTATATTCGTTTCGAAAGTCCACAAACTCCTGAGCGGTTAACAGATCAATTTTACGGGTCAGCGTAGAAACACTGGTGTACGTTTCAAAATTCAAATCAGCTCTTCCTCTGGTTCCCTTTTTGGTAGTAATGAGAATTACACCGTTGGCCCCTCTGGAACCGTAGATTGCCGTAGCCGATGCATCTTTTAAAACCTCAATAGATTCGATGGTACTGGGGTCAATACTGGCCAGCGGACTGGTCGTAGAGTTTCCAATACCAACTGCCGTACCCTGTGGAGCACCATTGATCGCAAATCCGTCAATGACGTACAATGGATCATTGCTGGCATTGATGGAAGATCCACCCCGAATCCGGATTTTGAATCCGGCACCAGGTCCTCCTTCGGAGGTGATCACCTGTACGCCCGAAGCTTTTGCGGCCAGACCTTGCTCAAATGAGACTGGTTTTATTTTGTCCAGTTCTTCCGATTTTACCGAGACAATAGACCCGGTTAAATCTTTTCTTCTTTCACTACTGTAACCAATTACGACTACCTCATCCAGGATGGAGGCGTCCTCTTCCAGATTAATATCTATTTGAGTTTGTCCATTAACAGGAACTTCCTGTTGCGCGAATCCGGTATAACTGAAGATCAATATATCGGTTGGTTCAGCCTTGATGGTATAAGTACCATCAACATCGGTAGCCGTTCCATTCATTGTTCCGTTATCCGAACTTTTAACAATAATCGTTACGCCGGGTAACGCACCCGTTTTGTCAGAAACCGTTCCAGTTACGGTCAACGACTGGGCATGGACGGTTCCAAATAGCATAAAGCCCAATAAGGTCATCAGGCAAGTTTTAGAATGCCAAATAAATAATAGTTTGATTTTTTTCATATTGTTCTTGTATTAAAGGTTTAATAACGATGCAAAGATTTATAATTATGTTTCAATGCAGGATGTCAAATGTTTTAATTGATAGAACAAATGATTTATTTTGAAAATATGGCTTTTGACCGAATAAAATACAACTATTTCAGGGTGTTTTATTGAAAATTGGTAATAAAACAGAAGAGATAGTTGGCATCATGGACATATGTTGTGCTTATAAAATCATGGGTGATCTTGGCTAATATCAAAATTGTTTACTATTACGGATAATTTAAAAGTAGTTTTTTCTATTTTCTTTAATTGAATAAAAATATGATAATCACGAGATCAAGTTTACTATACTTATTGATAATTGGTTTACTTACCCTTTCCTGTGGAAAGAATAGGATGGAGTCATTAGAAGAAGACCCTATTCGCGTTATAACAAGTTATTTTGATGGATATACGAGAACCCAAGTAAATTTTAAGGATGCACAGGGTTTTCCACCGCTTACTGAAAATTGGGAACTGGTAGAATTGTTGTCAGATGAGTTTGATGGGGAGTCGATGGATCTGGAAAAGTGGAATGACTTGCACCCAGTGTGGAGTGGTCGCCCACCCAGTGCGTTTAAGCGAGAAAATACCACCGTGAATGGAGGTTTTCTTAGACTAAAATCCACTTCCCGAGTGGATGATCTGTCCGAAGTGACCGATCCTGAAACTGATATTTGGGTCGATGCTGCGAGTATGACTTCCAAGACCAGGTCCGCTCAGCCGGGTTATTATTACGAGGCTTCGATGAAAGCTTCGGATTTATCCATGACCTCTTCTTTCTGGTTCAGGATGGGAGATTTTTCAGAGATAGATGTCATCGAACATATTGGGCATTCCTCCATTCCAGCCAAGGAAGAAGATAAAGCACACGAATATCACGCCAATACTTGGTACTACGGGATACACGAAGGACTGGACAATCTGGCCGCAGAGGTACAGATGGATACGCGGGGGCGTGATGAATTTCATACTTATGGCGTATGGTGGAAAGATCCCAAAACGCTGCTTTTTTACCACAATGGTGAGCAGGTCATGAGAATTACCCCCAGGGTAGATTTTGATGAAAATCTATTTATGATTTTTGACACCGAGGTATTTACCTGGGACGGATTACCTACTATTGCTTCTCTGAAAGATGACGGCAGAAATACTATGCTGGTCGATTTTGTCAGAACGTACAAACTAGCGGAAACTTTCTTTGATTCGGGAATACTGAACAATGGTTCGTTTGAGCAAAATGGTACACAGTATTGGCGCTGGAAAGGAATCGTTAATTTGAATGCCCAAACTACCAACCTCAACGAGGGAGTAATCAATCTCAATTTAAGAGACGGCGGAAGTATTATCCAAAAAGTAGCCCTGGAGAAAAACACCGACTACCAATTAGACTGGAATGCTAAAGTGGTAAGCGGAAATCTGGAAGTAGAGGCGATTGAATTTAAAAGTGTTACACAAACGGAGGCCGAATGGACTCCGAAAAATTTGACTTTTAATTCTGGAAATTCCACGGAAGTGTATATCAGAGTTACTGCCTCGGCGTCTGCTGACACATATTTGGATGCTATATCGTTGATAGCGCGTTAGTGCGACGAGCAATAAGTTTGTAATCAGTCGGGCAGTCTGCCAAAGGGTGAGAAACAACTGAATTGTATAAGAAAAATGCCAACCTGTAATATAAGGAATGAGTTAAATAATAAAAACATTTTACAACTATGAACATACGATGTACTACCATTTTAATTTTATTATTCAGTTTTAATCAGAATTTTGCCCAAAAATCATCGCAGAATTTCCAGAAAATTAATAGACAAAAAATAGTCTTGTTAAATGACTGGCAGTATTACCTGGATCAAGGAAAAAAAGAATTTCACACAAATCCACCTCAGCAAGTAACCTGGGAAACGGTCTCGATTCCTCATAGTCTAAAGCTGACATCCACCACCAAGGATGATAGTACAGACGACGAATATCAATTGACTTTTCATCGCTGGGTAGGTTGGTATAAGCGAAAAATAAAAGTAGATGCTCCGGTAGGACAGAAGGTATTTTTAGAATTTGAGGGAGCACATCAGGTGACCAAGCTGTGGGTGAATGGCGATTACGTCGGAGAACATTCCGTTGGCGGTTACACCCCTTTTCATTTCGATATAACCGAGTTTGTAAAAATGGACGGAGCGGAGAATGAGATTATTTTAAGCGTAGATAATCGGAGAAACAGTAATATTCCGCCAGAAGGGGATCGGTACGATTATATTAAATGGGGGGGGCTGTACCGGGATGTTTATCTAGTGGTAACAAATCCTCTACACATTACTTTTCCATGGGAACAAAAGCAGGCGGGCGTTTTTGTTACCACTCCCACCGTAACGGCAGAAGATGCCACCATTCAGGTTAAAACCAATATTAAAAATGAAACAGCTGCCACCAAGCGTTGTAAGGTAGTTACTCGAATCATCGATCAGACAGGAAAGGTAGTCTTAATGATGAGGTCGGAACGGCAATTACCTGCCGGATCTGATCATACTTTTTCGCAAGTTGGCGGTATTACCGAAGAAGTTAATTTATGGAGTCCTGAGACCCCTTATCTGTACCGGGTACATACGACGATACTGGATGGGGATCAGGTGGTGGATAATTTAGAAAGTCCATTGGGAATCCGGAGCATTGCTATTTTGTCTAACCGTGGATTTGTATTAAATGGAAAAGATGTAGAATTGATAGGTGTCAATCGACATCAGGCCCACTTGTTTATTGGAGACGCGGTCCCTAATTCCTTACACTGGAAAGATGCCTGGCAATTTAAACAGGCGGGATTTAATTCGGTCCGACTTGCACACTATCCACACGATAATGCTTTCCTGGAAGCTTGTGATGAACTGGGGTTAATGGTTTTTGAAGAACCACCCACCTGGATCGGCATAGGCAATTCGATCTGGATGGACCGACTCGAAGTAGCTACCCGCCGCATGGTCCGAAACCATCGCAATCATCCGTCGGTGATAATGTGGGGAGCAGCCATTAATCATCGGGGTCCGGTCGAAAGATTGCACTACGCTTGCAAAGAAGAAGATCCTACCCGACCGACCGCCTCCAATGGAGCACCCTGGACCGGACCCCGACATTCGGGAGTGACCGATATTTATGCACCCATGGATTATCAAAATATGCCCATTTTAGCCAACGAATTGACCTATCTGTGCGAGCATGGTAATTCTGATGATGCTAGTAGAAATCAATTTGAAGTAAGTAAATCCAAGCAAATGGCTAACCTGATCGGGGTGGCGGCATGGACGGCTCACGACTATCAGACTTTTAAAAATACCGCACTTTATGGTACTCGAAGAATTTGGTCGGCCTATCGGGTTCCCAATCCACCATATTATTGGTATCAATCCGAATTAACGCAAAAACCGATGATATACCTTGCGGATGAGCGCGTATCGAAGGATGGCAAACTGGTCATTTTTAGTAATTGTCAGCGGATTGATTTATACCATAATGAAACGCTCGTTGAAAGTAAATTTCCAAATAATACTCCTAATTTATTGTATCTGGATCATCCCGGTTTTACTTTTGATTATGCCTGGACCAGCGGTACCCTTACGGCCAAAGGATTTCTGAATAATCAATTAGTGGTTTCCCATACGCGACACTTTCCGGGTGCACCAGTCCAGTTGAAGGTGGAAATTGAGACAGATAATCGGTCATTTTTTGCGAATGGCTCTGACCTGAAAATGGTACAATGTTATCTTTTGGATAAAAATGGTGAACGGGTGGTCAGTGCTACCGACGAGGTTACTTTTAAGGTATCCGGAGCAGGAAAATTAATCGAACATCCAGACATCGATGCCAATCCAAAAAGTCCACTTTATGGAGTGGCAACGGCCTACCTGCAATCAACTACGCAGCCAGGAAAGATTACCGTGACGGCCACTGCTAAAGGGTTGCCAGCTGCCAGCGACGAGATCACCACGACCCATTTTGAATACGATCAGATTTTGGCGCGGGCGCGGCCTATTTATAATTTGAAAAAGGAGCAAATAGATTTGTCTTCCAGTTTAAAACAAATAAATTCAGGAGCAGTAGCCGCCTTTGAATTTGGGGAGCATATCGCTACTTCGGTCACCAGTGAGTTTTTACAATTTGGATGGACGGGATGGGTTGGAGAAGATGCAGTCAAAGAAACATTTTCTTCGAAGATATTCGACGCTTGCAAATATACCTTATCGACTGATCAGGAAATGAGCTGGTTTGCCGGTTGGGGGTTATCGGGAAATTTGCCTTACCTGGCGTTAGATGGTTTACAGCTTCCCGCAGCGGGTACATTAACCCTGAAAATAGACGCGCTGCCAAAAGGTATCTATCACCTGAAAACGTATCATCATTATAATAAGAAGTTGAAGCCTTCCTCAGCGACGCTGCAAATCAAGGTGACCGATGCCCGGGGAAAGCAGCGACTGGCAAGGGAATCAGTGGCTTTAAGTGCTGGCAATTTATTTTCAAAAAATCCTGCCCACGCAGCGTTTACGATTTATGCTGATGGTAATCATCCAATCCTGATTAATTTTGGGAGTCAAAAAGATATACCAATCGTATTAAACGGATTTGAGCTGGAAGAAAAGTCCCGGAGTATGGAGAAATAGATGAAACCAGTTTGGACATGGACAAAATTAAATTATATTTTGTATTTTCCTGAAAAAGCCCGTTTTTTATGAAAGTTCAGTAAAAAAGTTTAGCAATGAATACTAAGGGTTTTGAATCAATTTTAATAATAGTATCAAGCATTTTACTTTGTTTTACTATTAAGGCCCAGCCTTTATTTCAGCAGATTGATTCCGATGATGGTCTTTCCGAAAACGTGGTCAATTGTATCCTTCAGGATAGTAAAGGATTTATGTGGTTTGGAACCAATGACGGGTTGAATAAATATGATGGCTATAATTTCACGATTTATACCCCCGATTTTAATAAAGAGGAAAGTATTAGTAGTAATTTAATTTTTAGAATTGATGAGGATTCTTTAGGCAACTTATGGGTGGGCACCACTGGTTCGGGTATCTGTAGTTTTGATCCCAGAACAGCAGCGTTTACTAATTACAAAAACATTCCCGATGACTCTACCAGTTTATCTGATAATTCGGTTACTTCCATTTATACCGATAAAAAAGGCCGCGTTTGGATTGGTACAATTGGAGATTTAAACGTCTTTGATCCAGCCCGAAAGAACCTGGGATTTACCCGAATTAAAGTCAAGTCCACCGGAGAAGTCAATCGGATACTAGACATCAAAGAAGATAGAAAAGGAAATATCTGGCTGGCATGTTCGCAGGGGTTGTTTGTAGGTAATATGGCAGAAGGTTTAGCGCAGACTACTTTTAAAAAAGTGGATTTTGATAAAAGTAATAGCATTGTTAATGTGTCCGCGCTGGAATTTGATCTGTATGGAAAATTAATTTTTAGTACGAATAATGGTCTATATTATCAGACCGGAGAAGGGAACGCTTTAGCCTTTGAACAGGTCAGTTCAATTCAAAACATCCAGGATATCATTATCGATGATGAAAACAGCATTTGGGTAGGATCTTATGCCGGACTGCATCATTTTGAAGCTGGCGACAGATCTGTCGCCCCTCGACTAGAGGCGACATATTCCCATGATCTACGCAATCCCCGTAGTCTGAGTAAAAATCTGATTGTATCCCTTTTCAAAGACCGAACCGGAATTATCTGGATTGGGATCAATGGTGGGGGCGTTAACAAATTTGACCCTGATCGGAAAGCTTTTAATCATTTTGGAAAACTGTCCCAAACAAATAGTGGCTACGAAAAAATCCGTTCCGTGTTAGAAGATAGTAAAAATAATTTATGGATTGGAACAGAAGGAAATGGATTGTTTTTACAGGATGCGAATAATCGAGGAGAAGATTATCAGGATTTTGATAATTTTAAAAACCCGCAACGTCCTTTTGCTCTTTGCGAGATAAAAATTGGCGAAAAAAAATGGTTGTATATCGGCTCGGAGGACACCCCGACCTTGAGTAGGATAGACATCACCGAAAAACCATATGGAAAGCCCGAGCCGATAAATGAGATTTTATTCTCAGTATTCTCCATTCTTCAGGATCGGGACCAAAATATCTGGTTGGGGACTTATAATGGTGGACTACATCGCTGGATACCGAAAGCTGATGGTAGTGGTTTCGAAAAATCACTTTTTATTGCTGATATTCAAAATCCCAATGGTCTTTCCAATAATATCATCCGAAAAATACTGGAAGACAGTCGTGGAAATATTTGGATTGGAACGAGTGATGGTCTAAACAAAATACCTGCGTCTCAGCTTAAAGATGCTCAGCCTGAATTTGAAGTTTTTAAAAATATCCCTGGTAATGAAAGTAGTTTGAGTCATAATTACATCCTGGATATTGTGGAATCCAGTAAGGGAGATATCTGGATTGGAACTTTTGGTGGAGGATTAAATAAATTTATTCAGGAAGAGCGGAAAAATGCGCATTTCAGGAATTATACGGAAAAAGATGGATTACCAAATGGTTCGGTCAAAAGTATATTAGAAGATATGAATGGCCATCTCTGGATTGCCACTAACAAAGGACTCACCAGATTTAATCCAGACAAAGAAATTTTTCAAAACTATAACAAGAACGATGGTTTGCAAGGAAATGAATTTTTAGAGGTAGCAGCCTGGCAAACCGCAAAAGGAGAAATGATTTTTGGCGGGGTAAACGGATTTAACAGTTTTTATCCAGAAAATATCATTCAGAAAGAATCTTACTCGCCCGTCGTTTTTACGGCACTCAAAGTATTAAATAAAAGAGTGGAACCCGGTACCTCCGGAGAAAATGGTATCATTTTATCTCAGGCGTTGCCCTACACAGATAAAATAAACCTGGGGTACAACGAAAATAATTTTTCGGTAGAATTTGCTACGCTGGAATATACTGCTTCGGAACAAATCCAGTATGCTCATATTCTAGAAGGTTTTGAAAACGAATGGTCTGCTTATTCTACCGAAGACCGTAATGTAACTTACACTAATTTATCATCGGGATCTTATACCTTTAAAGTAAAATCCATCAACGCAGACGGTATAATCACGGAATCATTTTCGGAGCTACACATCATTATTCAACCTCCCATTTGGTTGACCTTGTTGGCCTTTATTTTTTATTTTTTGCTGGGAATTGGTTTGTTATGGATTTATCGGCGGTACGAGCTTATTGGAATTAAAGAAAAGCACCAATTAAAAGTAGAACGTCTGGAGCGAGAACAAAGAGAAGAAATTCATGATTTAAAATTGCGATTCTTTACCAATATTTCTCACGAATTCAGGACTCCCTTAACCCTGATTATTGCGCCGTTGGAAAACCTGATTCGGAGCGGAGAAAATCAGACGACCGAGCAGACCAGCCAGCAATATCATTTGATGTACAAAAATTCAAAGTATCTGTTGAGATTGGTCAATCAGTTGCTGGATTTCCGAAAACTGGATCAAGGAAAATTAAACCTTGAAGCACGGCAGGGAGATATGGTGAAATTTGTCAGAGAAGCCACCGAGCCTTTTCAATTTTTGGCCAATAAGCACAACATTGATCTGCAGGTAACGAGTGAAGATGAAAAAATATACTTATGGTTTGATCAGAATATAATAGAAAAGGTTTTGTACAACCTGCTCTCCAACGCATTCAAATTTACCCCCGACGGTGGCTCGATAAAAGTAATGTTAAGAGAAGTGAATAATTTTCCGGCGACGACCAGAAAAAAGAACGTATTATCTCAATATCTGGAGATGGAAATTATAGACTCTGGTACTGGCATTGCTCCGAGAACAGTTAAAAGAATCTTTGAGCGATTCTTTAAAGAGGACGACGAACCATTTACCAAAGACGGAGCGGGCATTGGATTGTCCTTTACCCAGAGCTTGATTAAGCGACATTATGGATCAATTAGTGTCAGCAGTAAGCTAGGGGAGGGATCGAGTTTTAAGGTGAAATTACCGATGAATAAAACTGTTTTTGCCAAAGGAGAAATTGTCAATAAAAAAATGGCAAGCCATCAGTTTACAACCGATCCACTGGAATATTTTTCTCCCGAAAAACCTTCGAGTATTCCTCAGCTGGATGCCTCTACGGAGGAAGTCATGACAAGTCCAGAGCTTCCACTTTTGCTATTTATTGACGATAATGCCGATATTCGGAAATTTATCAGAATCGGGTTTGAAAATGATTTTCGAATTATTGAGGCAGAAAACGGCGTTAAAGGTTTGAAACTTGCCAAATCATCTTTGCCAGACATCATTATCAGTGATATTATGATGCCTGAGATGGACGGTATAACCCTGTGTCGAACCTTAAAATCCAATACGGGTACCAGTCATATTCCGGTGGTATTGCTAACCGCAAAAATGACGTCTGAAAGTGAAATAGAAGGACTTGAAACGGGAGCAGATGCTTATGTTAAAAAACCTTTTCAATTAAATATTTTAAAACAACAAATTATTAACATATATGGTCAGCGGGAGAAATTAAAGTCGCGATTTCGTCAGGAAATTATTCTTGAACCCAGCGAAATTACCGTTACTACGGTGGATGAAGAGTTTCTTAAAAAAGCCATGGACCTCATCGAAGATCATATGTCCGACGCCGAATATAATGTAGAAGCACTGGTCAAAGATATGTATATTAGCAGAAGTAAATTATATCTGAAGATTAAGGCCTTAACCGGACAATCTACCAGTGAATTTATCAGGACCATTCGACTTAAACGAGCAGTACAGCTATTGGAAAAAAGTGATTTTACCATCAAAGAAATCATGTTCAAAACCGGATTTAATACGGCTTCCTATTTCTCCAAGTGTTTTAAAAAGCAATACGGAATCGTGCCCAGTGAGTACGTTGGCCATAAACGTAAAACGATGGACGATGAAAAGAAATAACTGCTTTGACATAATTAGACGAACCCGATTTTCTTCCCTGCTTCCACCTGAGTTGTTCAGTTATTGTCTAGCTGGATGCTAGAATGATTAAATATAAAAGCGGTATATATGTAAGCGCCATTAGTATAGGCCACACCATAATCCAAATTTTTAATTAATAAAAAAAAATGTATGTCAATCTGTAGAAATGCTTTCAGCAAAATAATACCGTTGTTATTTTTATTGCCTTTATTTATAACGTTAAATAGTTGCAAGGACGAAACTGAAGTAGAAGACCCTTTTGTTCCAGCACCTTCCGGCCTTACAGCCGAAGATTTTGCCAATATAGACCCCAACCAACCATCCTTTGTGTCCCTCGACGATACAACCCCCGAAGGAAAAGCGTGGGTTAAAGTGGAAAGCATGTCTGACGAATTTGATGAATGGGATGCCGAGAAATGGTTTAAGACCACCTGGAACTATGGCGTGCCGGTTTTTATGTCTAATTCCAATACCAACTCAGGGGTGGCCGATGGAAATTTATGGATAAAAGCTACGCTAAATGTAGATAATCCAGAAGGTAGATGGTTTCAATCCGCCAGAATTCATTCCAGAGCGGAGATTAGCTATCCAATGTATACGGAGTCGAGAATAAAAACGGCTCATATTTCAGCTTATAATACATATTGGTTAAATAACGGGGATATCAATAATAGAGATGAAATTGATATTATTGAAAATAATTCCAGACCTTCTTGTGGCTGTCAACCCGATTTTCCTTTGCAGATGAATTCACAGTATTTTCATGCTGATTCAGATGCCACCCCGGTTACCATAAGAGATGCGGATAATTTTAAACAATCTGGCTTGTCAGATGCAAACCCACTTAAAGGGGTGAAATGGAATGAGGATTATCATACGTTTGGGGTATGGTGGAAGGATTCCAAAAATATTCAGTTTTATTTGGACGGAGAACCTGCTGGCCGGGTATTGGTTGGCAAGGATAAATCTGGTCAAACATATGTGGAGAGAGAATTTACCAGAGAGTTAGAAATCATTTTTGACCTTTGGACCGTTGATGAACCTTGGCTGGGTGGTCTTCCCGGACAAAATGAATTATCAGATGATTCTATAAATACGATGAGAATTGATTGGGTAAGAACCTGGACGCTAGAGTAGTGCGTTGACCATTTTAGGAACAACGATTTAATAGATTCAGAAATTTCTGAATCTATTAAATCCTCGTTCCTAAGCGTTGATCTTACCAAAAGGCTACATAAATGAACGTCAATATTAATATCACGCAGAAAGCAGTGATATTGAAAAGACTTTCTGTTTTGAAAAGATCTTCTTCCACATTGATTTTTTTAACATGGTTGCCATTTCTTTCAAGCAATAAAACAAGCATTAAGCAGAGAGAAATGGCAATCATCAAATAACTAAACCAATCAGGAATATTACCTTCTGTAAATAACATATTAATTCCAGATGAAAGTGAAATCAGGGTTATAAAGCCAATGATGTACCAGCGATGTTGCCAATCTTTTACGTTGGTTACTTGCCTGGCCGGCGTTTCTTTTAAGGAAATGGCGACGATAATCAGGGATAATAATAGAAAGGTGGCTGCCGTCCGATCTAAAAAAGGAAGTACACTAAAAAAATTCTTTAAAGCAAAATTGATGGGAACAGACAATAAGATAGCTACCAAAGCTGCATTTGAAGTAGTTCTTCCCCAGAAAATTCCGAAGATAAATACGGCTACTACTCCGGTACTGATAAACCCGGTATATTCTTGTATATATTGAAATACCTGATCGAGGTTTCCCAAAGCAGGAGCAATCAGAACGCCAAACAGCAACGATAAGGCAGCAGTAATTTTTCCGACATGAACGTAGTGTTGGTCCGCTGCATTTTTGTTAAAGAGTACCTTGTAAATATCCAAAGTGAATATCGTAGAAATACTATTGACGATCGAACTAATGGAAGAACCGATGGCGGCGACCAACGCTGCAAAGACCAACCCCTTAAAACCTGCTCCTACATAATTATTGAGTACCCAGGGAAAAGCCTGATCGGGCTTTGCGATATCAGCGGAGAGCGCAAAAGCCGCTATTCCGGGTATTACAACAATTAAAGGCATAAATAATTTTAAAAAAGCAGCAAACGCTACCCCGCGTTGGGCTTCCTTGATATTTTTTGCAGCCAATGCTCGTTGAATGATATATTGATTATTGCCCCAATAGTACAAATTAGCAATCCACATCCCACCGATGAGTACGCCGATGCCGGGAAGGTCGCTATAAGAAGGATTATTTCTTGAAAGGATCATATCAAATTTTTCGGGAACTCGCTCGTAAAGCGTTGCTAACCCCCCAAAGAAGCCACCATTGCCCACCGCCGAGACGACAAAATAGGAAGCCATAAATCCACCAAGAGCCAGCACGACTACCTGGATGACATCGGTCCATACCACTGCTTTCAACCCGCCGAAAATGGAAAAAACGGCAGAATAAAGTGCCAGAAAAATGATACCGTAAATAAGATCCACTCCTGCTATGGTTTCTATGGCTAAACCTCCCAGGTAAAATATAGAAGTCACATTGACTAACAGGAATAAAGCTACCCAGAAAACGGCCATAATGGTGCGAACACTATTATTGAATCGTTGCTCAAGGAATTGCGGCATGGTGTAAATACCGTTTTTTAAAAAGACCGGTAAGAAAAACTTGGCTACAACTATAAGTGTGACAGCCGCCAATAATTCATAAGCGCTAATGGCCAAACCCATGACAAAACCAGCGCCATTCATGCCCAGAATCTGTTCGGTTGAAATATTAGAGGCAATTAATGATCCGCCTACCGCCCACCAGGGAAGTGCTCCGCTGGCTAAAAAGTAGTCTTTAGAAGATTGATGACCACTTTTCCTGGCTAGCCAAATACCAAAACTTACCACTAAAAAAATATATCCAAAGAATACGGTTAGGTCAATGGTTCCAAAATTCATAAAAAGTGGTTTATTGTTAGAAGGATCACGAATATTTTGTTCTTCAAATTTCTGAAAGATAAACAAAATGCCGGGATTGGTATGGTTCCGTTTGTTGTTTAAATGATTTATTCATGTGGGCTGGTTCTAAAAATGCATACCAAATTGAAATAAGTACTGTAATTCAAATTAATCATTTATATTAGCTATCGAATCTTATATGCTAATGGTCCACGAATGTATCAACGACCTTTATTGCTTGCTTTTTCACTAGATATAACCAAACATGAAAAAATACCTATTAATTATTCCTGCCGTCATCTTATTAATATCATTTACCCAAAAAAAGGAAACGATTCTTCGAAGTACTGATTTTAATTTTGATTGGAAATTTGCTTTGCTGGAAGATACAGAAATCCCTAAAAAAATTCCACTGGATGATGCTAAATGGCGGGATATCCGATTACCACATGACTGGAGTATCGAGCATTCATTTGACCAAAATCTAGAAGGAGCTACCGGTTACCTGCCCGGAGGAGTGGGTATGTACCAAAAGCATTTTGAGACGCCTGTTAATCCCACTCAAAAAAGTACATTTATTTTATTTGACGGGGTATATAACAACGCCACCTTTTGGCTAAACGGCCAGTTACTGGGTGAAAACCCTTATGGTTATTCTCCGGTTTATTTTGAGCTCACCGATTTTTTAAAGACCGACGGTACCAAAAATGTTATAAGTGTTCACGTTGATCACTCTCGTTATGGGGACAGCCGTTGGTACAGCGGTAGTGGTATTTATCGTAATGTAAAACTGGTAACCGTTGATAAATTACATATTCCAATTTGGGGAAGTTTTGTGACCACGCCGGAGATTAGTGAAGACCAGGCGGTGGTAAATATTAACCTTGAAATTAATAACCAGAACGCGGAGAATAATTCTTTTACCCTCGCTACCAAAATAATGGATGCCAACGGTAAAATAGTGGCCGAAGTATCGAACCAGTATACCATCGGTGCCGCTACCCAGGATAAATTTACACAAAAAATATCCCTGACAAATCCCAGCCTTTGGCACTTCGACCAACCTTACCTGTACAAGGCAATTACGGAAATTTTAAAGGATGGAAAAGTAATCGATGAATACATAACCCCATTCGGAATAAGGGATATCGAATTTAAGGTGGGAGCAGGTTTTTTTTTAAACGGAAAAGAAACCCTGATCAAAGGAGTCTGTCTGCACCACGATGGTGGATTAGTGGGAGCGGCGGTGCCAAAAGGTGTTTGGAAGCGTCGATTACAATTGCTGAAAGAGGCGGGGGTCAATGCCATCCGAACTTCTCACAATCCTTTCTCTCAGGAGTTTTTAGACCTATGTGATGAGTTAGGTTTTTTGGTGCAAAATGAATTTTTTGACGAATTTGATTATGCCAAGGATAAACGGTTAAACTATCATGATCGACACACCGACCGGATTACGCGTGGGTATGTAGAACATTTTCAAAAGTGGGCCAAAAGTGATCTGACCCGCACCATGTTACGAGATCGAAATCATCCAAGTGTTTTTCAATGGAGTATTGGCAACGAAATAGAATGGACGTATTTACATTACCGATATATCACGGGCTTCTGGGAAGACCCGAATGATCCGCAAAATGCAGGAGAGTTCTGGGGAAGCCCACCCATGTTTTCTCCGGAGGAATTAAAAAAACGCTACGATGAATGGGAAAAAGGGGAATATATCCTGACCGAAACAGCGCAAAAACTAAACAAATGGGTAAAAGAACTAGATACGACTAGACCGACGACCGCCAATCTGATTTTACCACAGGTAAGCCACGTTAGCGGATATGCTGATGCCGTAGATCAGGTGGGTTACAGCTATCGCAATCCCGTTATCCCCTGGGCGCAGACTTATTTTCCTCATCAACAAGTTACCATTAATGAATGTCCCGGAACCTGGGACGACTGGAAACAGGTTCTCGAGTACCCGGGTGTTTTTAGTATGTTTATGTGGACGGGGATCGACTATATTGGTGAACGAGATGATAAATGGCCACAAAAAAGTGCCTGGGGAGATATGCTCAATCTCGCTGGCTTTAAAGTGCAAGGCTGGAATTATTTTAAAAGTATATGGAAAAATGAACCCCACATTTCGATCGGTACGCTTCCACTTAAACAATCAAAATTTACGATGGATAGCCTTTCTGGACAAGCGGTTCTTCGCCAGGATAAACAGTATCGGTGGGAAGATGCGAATATGCACTGGAATTATAAAAAAGGGGAAAACATTCTAATAGAGGTCACTTCTAATTATGCGACAGTTGAGTTGTTTTTAAATGACAAATCATTGGGCTATAGAAGTATGTCGGAATGTCCGGATCGTATTTTTCGTTGGGTAGTTCCCTACCAATCAGGCACCATTACCGCAAAAGCAGGTTTTACGGGACAGGAAATTACCGCAAAAATTGAAACGACCACTAGCGCCACCGAATTTACCTTAACCGCAGATACCAGGGAACTTAAAGCCGATGCTTATGATGTTGCTCATTTGGTTATTCAATTAATGGATCAGGCAGGAAGGCCAGTGAAAACAGAAAACACGCAAATAGAATTTGAAATTACTGGAGCAGCCAGAATGCTGGGCGTTGATAATGGAGCTTGGGAAAACAATCAGGATTTTCAGTCAAATACAATTGTAACTGATAAAGGTCGTTGTTTAGCTATTATTCAATCCACTAAAAAGTCAGGAGCGATAAAAGTAATCGCCAAAGCTGACGGATTTCCAACGCAGGAAATAACTATAATTTCATCCCGAGTGGGGCGCTAAATAATTGGGCATTTTGATCAAGTCAGGAACCAGGCAATGCCATGTTCCTGCGCTCTGCGGTAAAAACGATGATGCCAATATGTCTTGGAATAGCAGGCACAGACATTATTAGTACCCTCATGAGTTATATATAAAGTGATATACACTATATTTGATTCTAATAATTATTTAACAACTAAAATTTCAATCATGTTTAAAAATTGTATTTGTTTAATAATATCAGTAACAAGTATATTCCTGCTTTTCAGTTCTTGCAATGATATAAAAAATATTTCCTCCCAGTCAGATGTCGAGTCGAGAGAGATAAGGACCGATCATATGTATTTGCAAAGGGCATTTCCCAAAGGCAAGGTTAAAGAAACAGCATTACAAGAAGCCAAAGATTGGAAAGAAAAACACAGCAAAGATGCTGATTTTGGTGAGCATAGTGTTACCAGTATTGCCAGCCTGGCAGGTCCCACCAATGCTGGAGGTCGAGTAGTCGATGTGGAAATACCTTTTGATCAACCAGACACTTATTATATAGCCGCTGCATCAGGAGGTATCTTCAAGACGGAAGACGGCGGAGCCACGTGGGTACCTATTTTTGATGATCAGGAAATATTAACTATGGGAGATATAGAAATTTCTAAAA
>Ga0114953_1000579_pt1 | contig 27023 bp, 19 predicted proteins | sample SidtaG_FD_87298 | JGI IMG/M metagenome (GOLD analysis project Ga0114953, IMG submission 87298) | Marine algal microbial communities from Sidmouth, United Kingdom - Sidmouth_Male2 metaG | ecosystem: Host-associated > Algae > Red algae > Unclassified | place: Sidmouth, United Kingdom | collected...
GGGGCGTGAAAATCGGTCGTAAACTCCCTCCTACATTTCGTGGGAACGGGGGTTGGGAACTTGGGAAGTAGGAGGAAGTTCACGACCGATGAACTCGTCGGATCGGCTACAAGCTCACACAACCTAGGTGATCTGGTTGCAGGTGAGATGTATCTAAGGAAGGTCTTGCCATGCTGCGTTCAAGGAGCGTGGACATTCCTGTCCGCAACGTCGCGCCTCGGGGCGTGAAAATCGGTCGTAAACTCCCTCCTACATTTCGTGGGAACGGGGGCTTCCCAAGCGCCTTGCTCCCCCCCTTAAAACCTCTGAAAGATATTCGTCCGCTGTGAGATCAGATTTCCCTCTGAAAACAGCGAGATGGCATCCGCACTAGCTGGTCAATTGAACCCGCAGTCGTTGTCATCTTCCCTTCGAAAGAGAGGCGAGCGATGGGACTTGCGAATTGCCGTGATTGCCCGATATTTTAGATTCGCTAACTAGTCGATGAATTGTCCGTATTGTAAGACCGAGGCTCACGAAGTCGATCCCCACTGTCGCCACTGTGGCTTCGATATTGGAGGTGCTGAACAGATGTTCGGATCGCCGCCTCAGCTTCGGTTGGGTGTCAACGACACCGCCGGTGTACTCACTCAGACCGAAGCATCCCAAGTGCAGGCTGCCTTGATCGAGTTCGCCAATGAATTTCCGCAAATGCGCTATGCCGTCGTGACCGCCGAGTTGCCGAATGGGGCTCCGATTGCGACTTATGCGACATGGATCTTCAACCGATCCGGAATGCAGCGGCCTGACACTGAGCCGAGTGCCAACCGCAACGTCTTGTTGGTCGTCGACACTGGCGACGGACGCGCGTCTCTGCAGACTGGTTACGGGCTCGAACCATTCGTTGGCGAAGAGCAGATCAATTCGGCTCTTCAGGCCGGACAGGCACGCTTTCAGGCTGGACAATTTGCTCCAGGAATCAAGGCCGTGATCGAAGCTAGCTCCGTCATGCTCCGCGACGTTTGGAACAGGCTCGGCATCTCTTTCGGAATCGATATGTCCGAGATCCAACGCGAAGAGGCGGCGAAGCTCGGGCTAACGATCCAAGCGCCCCGCCAACAGGCGAAGAGCGAGTATTAGAAAGTTTGAACAGGTTGACCGGAGCTTACGTCAAATCACTTCCCGAGGCACTTGCCACCCGGTTGGGAGCCAGAGACCGATAATCAATCAACGAGCCAATGACGACAAATCCCCTCAATCACCAAGACCGCCGCGACTTCACCCGCAAGATCACGCTTGGGCTGGTAGGGCTCGGTTTGATCAATCCGGCGACCTCAAGCGCCCGCCAACATCTGCCACTCAGTAAGACTTTTAAGGGGGTTGACCGCTTTTACGAAATCGTCCGAAAAGCCCAAGCCGGGCGCTGGCAAACGCTTCCCATGGGACAGCGCGTCATGGCATTCGCCAAGGAATTTCACCGCGTCCCCTACGTCGGATTCACCCTTGAAATCGATGATCGAATCGAGTCGCCATCGGCAAACATGGTCGGCCTTGATTGCTGGACGTTTTTCGAAATCGCCCTTGGTTTTGCCCGCATGATCGAGTTCCCACGGCAAAGCTACACTCCGAGCAATCTCCTGAGTGAGATCGAGTGGACGCGCTACCGTGGTGGGGTTTGCAACGGCAACTATCTCGACCGGATTCACTACCTCGCCGAGTGGTTTTTCGAAGCCGAAGCCCGAGGTATTGCCACGGACATCACCCGCGAACTCGGTCACTCAGTTCGATTGAAAGACCGAGCGATTCAGGAGATGACGATCCTGTGGAAGAGCTATCGTTACTTGGCCAACAACCCAGACCTTCGCGCTCCGATGGCCCGCCACGAAGAGCGCGTTTCGAAGCTTCCCGTCTACTACATCCCGCGTGAAAAAGTGCATCTCGTCGAACCTAAATTGCAGGCCGGTGATGTGCTAGGAATCGTGACCAGACACGACGGTGGCTTCTGCTCTCACGTCGGCCTCCTCCACCGTGGCGAAGACAAAATCGCCCGACTTATGCACGCTTCCCGGAACTACAAAAAGGTGGTGATTGATAAGAGCATTTCCGGCTATCTCAACCACTACAGCAGCCATCTCGGGCTGATGGTTGGCCGCCCGCTTCCTCGAGCGAAGGCGATTGTGAATCGCGATCAGTATCTCACAAATATTCGGCGCCTGACTGGAATGCGGAACGTCGGGCCGTAGTACGAGTCCCAGGCTCATAGTGTTGTTTATCACTACACCTCACCCGCCCCGTCAACCGGTTGCACAACGACTGGGGCGGGGCGGCTTCCTGTACGCTTCTCATACCGAGCCGTAAACTCTCCGAGCAAACCCGCTGCTTTCGCCGAATCGACCAAGACAATCGCGCTACCGCCAAAGCCTCCTCCGGTCATTCGGGCACCATAGACTCCGGCTGACTTGCCCAATTCTTCGGCAATATCGACCACGGCGTCGAGCTCCGGACAACTCACTTCATAGAGGTCACGAAGAGATCGGTGACTGTCGAACATCAACTCTCCGGCGTCTGACCAATCAGACTGCGCAAGGGCTTCGACAAAATCATTTGTCCGATCGATCTCAGAGAACACATGTCGAGCCCGCTTTTGCGCGTGAGGTGGAAATTCAGAACGCATTTCGTAAAATTTCTCGGCTCCTGCTTCGGCTAGTTTCCCAACACCCATCGCCTTGGCCAACTCCTCACAAGTCCGACGCCGAGTTCCATATTCGCCCTCTGCGTTACAGTGTTGGACAGCCGTATTCAGCACAATCAGAGACGTCTCTTCGGACATCGGAATGGGGTCAATTTCTAGAGTTCGGCAGTCAATTCTAAGTGCGTGTCCGGCCTTCCCATGAATCGACGCTAGTTGATCCATGATCCCACACGGCACCATGGCAAATTGGTGTTCAGCCGCCTGACACAGCCGAGCTCGGTCGATCGACTCAAGGCGATGATTCGATGCTTTCTCCAACCACATGCTCAGAGCTACGCACAAGGCGGCACTGCTGCTGAGCCCTGCACCTACCGGCAAATCCGAAGCGATAAAGATCTCGCAGGATGGCAAATCAGCCCCCGCTTTCAGAAGCCCAGCGATGACACCGATCGGATAGTTCGCCCAAGCTTCTTCCTCTTGCGGCTCAAGACCTGAGCCTATTTCGATGGTGATCGGAAGGCCGTGGAAGCCACTCGAAATCGTGGCCACCGCTGGGGTTGCGGGATCTCTAGGGATCACCCTTCCGGCAACGGCGACATGGCGATCGATCGTCATCGGAACGACTGGCCCGCCATTGTAATCGAGATGTTCGCCGATCAGGTTAATCCGGCCCGGGGCAACGGTAATGTGGTCAGGACGAACCCCAAATCGCTTTTCAAAGAATACGCGAGCCGTGGCAGCACACTGCTCACGGCTTGAGGGCATGGAACTTGGGGTCGGCACAACTGCGATGATAGGCGGAATCATCTAGCGAATTCAATCAATTCCGCTGCGTCGTCGGTTGCGAGTTGGCGGCTCAGGCCTACTATTAGCCCAATGAGCGAAACTTGGACGCCATCTGGCAACTTCGAGGATATCCGATACGAAACCACCGACGACGGAATCGCACGGATCACAATAGCGCGACCTGAGGTCAGGAATGCGTTTCGACCACAGACCGTGCGGGAAATGTTGTCCGCCTTCGATCTGGCACACGATGACGGAAACGTCGGGGTAGTCATTATCACGGGAGAAGGCGATCTTGCCTTTTGTTCCGGTGGCGATCAGAAAGTCCGCGGCGATGGCGGATATGTCGGTGACGACGGTGTGCCCCGACTCAACATCCTCGATGTGCAGAAGAAAATCCGCGGCATCCCGAAGCCGGTGATTGCGCAGGTTGCTGGCTACGCAATCGGCGGTGGACATGTTCTCCATGTTGTCTGCGACCTGACCATCGCAGCAGACAACGCCAGGTTTGGCCAAACAGGACCGAAGGTAGGTTCGTTCGACGGCGGGCTCGGATCCAGCTACTTGGCTCGTATTGTCGGTCAGAAAAAGGCACGCGAAATCTGGTATCTTTGCCGCCAATACGACGCGCAACAGGCTCTCGATATGGGCCTAGTGAACACCGTCGTTCCACTGGCAGATCTCGAGGCGGAAACGATGAAATGGTGTCGCGAAATTCTAGAGCATTCTCCGCTCGCCCTTCGCTGTCTCAAGTCAGCCCTCAATGCTGATTGCGATGGCCAAATGGGTCTTCTCGACCTCGCCGGCAATGCCACCCTTCTCTACTACCTCTCAGAGGAGGCCAAGGAAGGAAAGAACGCATTCGTCGAAAAGCGGGCTCCGGACTTCAGTAAGTTCCCGAGATTTCCATAAAATTATTCACAGTGAAATACGTTCTCATTCTTCTCGCGCTCGCCTCGATTGTTGTTGGGCTATTCTTCTTTAAATCTTCACCCGGGTCAGGCAGTACGTCAGGACGACCCACCTCGTCTGGAACGACCGTAGGTTTCGCGTCGGCAGAAATCGAAATTAATCAGGCCCATCACGACGCAATCCTCGCAGCTGGATACTCTCTCTACGCGGGTGCCTTACCCGATGTTGAAGCACTACGGGCTTGGACGACTTCAAACCTATCGGTCTACCGACGCATCGATTCCGGTCCGAATCATAACTACCAGCTATTCGTCGCTCTCGATGCTGCTGGTACGACCGGATCGATCCATACGGCGAGCGCCTATGAAATGAAGAATTTCGAAAAGTCCGAAGCGCGTAGTCTAGCCGAAGAAATTAAACCGATTCTACAAGCGATCCCTTCGGAGTCTCCATAGCTTCACTTCACTTCACATCCGATGCGTTCTTGGATCCTCGCGGCACGCCCGAAAACTCTGGTGGCGGGTGTTGTTCCAGTCGCCGCCGGAGGTGTTCTCGCCGTAGCTCTCGGGGGCAGCAGCGATTGGGGACTTCTGGGCATCGCACTCGCTAGTTGCTTGTGCCTGCAAATCGCCACGAATCTGTTCAACGACGCAATCGATTTCGAAAAAGGCGCTGACACCGAAGAACGTGTCGGTCCCATTCGGGTCACCCAATCGGGGTTGCTAAGTGCCCGCACCGTCCTGATTACCGGAGCCGTCTTTCTTGCCGTCGCCACGCTCCTTTCGGTGCCACTGATTCAGGCTCGTGGTTGGGCCATTGCACTGATTGGGCTGCCTTCGCTATACCTTTGTTTCGGTTATACTGGCGGGCCGTATCCCCTAGCCTATCTAGGACTCGGTGAAATTTTCGTGATCCTATTTTTCGGTCTTATTGCGGTAGCCGGAAGCGCCTTTGTCGCCTGTGGGGAATGGCTGATGCCCGAATCAATGGTGCTCGGATTTCAAGTTGGTCTCCTCAGTTCAACACTCATCGCGATCAACAATCTGCGCGATATCGATGGCGATGCTAAGGTCGGAAAGCGCACCCTCGCCGTCCGTCGTGGCCCGGCATTTGCTCGACGCGAAATCGCGTTTTTTCTTGGTTTCCCCTACCTCCTCGGGCTTTTCTGGCTCAGCGATTGGCGGCCCCTCGCCTGTGCCTTACCCTGCCTCGCAATCCCTCTAATGATGTTTCTGATTCGTCGAATCGGCACCGAGAACCCAGGCCCACGATTCAATCGCTATCTCGCCCTTTCCTCGCTTCACATGCTGCTGTTCGGAGCGCTCTGGTCAGTCGGAATGTTCTTCGGAACAAGACAACCCTCTCCCTGATCATCAACTATGGGGCGCTTCCAGATTCATCGCTACGAACTTCGGTCGCGCACCGCTCTGAACGCCGCGGCTCCTGACCGCCGAACCTTTCCTGGGGCCCTCCTCCACGACACCAAAACGTCAGGATACGGCTGCATCCACCCATGGCCAGAACTCGGCGACGCCCCCCTAGACGAACAACTCGCTTCCCTCGCCTCAAGCCCGCCCGATTCTCTCCCGCTAGCTAGCCGAGCAATTGATTGTGCAAGGATCGACGGAGAAGCCCGACTCGATCGACGATCTCTTTTCGAAGGCTTGACTGTTCCTTCCAGCCATCATCTCTGGCAGCACAATTCGAGCGATTTGGGGGCTCAAGCCAAAACACTCATCGACTCTGGTTTCGACGCCGTGAAAGTAAAGCTGGGTGCGCCAGTTGATGAGGCCATCAGCACGATCGACTGCATTGATCAACTATTCAGCGAAGCAGCTGTCCGCCTGCGCATCGATTTCAATTCGACCCTCGATCCTGGGAGTTTTCTCGCATTCATCGAAGGCGTCTCAGACTCGACCAGAAAGCGCATCGAACTCGTCGAAGATCCGTTTATCAACGACCCGCTCGCCCGAAATTTTTTACCCGATGACGTTCAAGCGTTGGTTGCCGTTGACCGCGATTTCGATCCTTCTGAACCGCTTCGGGGTGCTGCTTTTGGGGTGCTCAAGCCGGCCATCGACGACTTCGAGGATCTCCATCCAGAATCCGGAAATCTGTTGGTCACTAGTTACATGGATCATCCGGTTGGCCAGTTGTGGGCGGCCTACGGTGCGGCGCGAATCGCAGCGCAGTTCCCCGGCCGATTACACGGAGCCGGGCTTCTAACCCACCAGATTCTCGAGGGTGACCCAGCTCTCGATCTCATTGAGTCCGACGGCCCCCACCTCGTCCCTCCCTCAGGAACCGGGCTGGGCTTAGACAGCTACCTTCAACAGCTAAATTGGCGCGATTTATAGTCCCTACCCCAACGGTATCAACATCGATCCGTTCCCGATTTCTGTGGTGTAGTCGCCTTCCCGCACGTAATTCAGAACGTGCCTTCCTCTCCGAAGAAAAAGACCGCGTCCAAAAAGCGAACCACGCCACGAAAGAAGGCAGGTAAGCGCGATGTGATCCAAATTCGCAACGCCCGCCAGAACAACCTCAAAGGCATCGATCTCGATATCCCGATTGGGAAACTCAACGTCGTAACCGGAGCCTCTGGTTCGGGCAAGTCGTCGCTCGCCTTCCAAACCCTCTACGCCGAAGGCCAACGCCGCTATGTCGAGACCTTCTCGCCCTACACCCGCCAGTTCTTTGAGCGGATGGACAAGCCTCAGGTCGACGCCATCCATGGCATTCCACCAGCGATTGCGATCTCCCAATCAAACGCGGTCAAGACGACCCGGTCGACGGTTGGAACGATCACTGAGATCAATGACCACCTGAAGCTCCTATTCCCTCGATTGGCGGTAGGCTACTGCCCGAAAACCGGACTTGAGGTCAGCCCTGACACTTCAGCTTCGGTCTACGAAAAGCTTCGCGCCTTGGACAAAGACAAGCCGCAGATCATCACGTTTCCGATTCCGGTTCCAGCTGACTCTGACCCAACTGACTTTCTTTCGTTTCTGCAGTCTCAGGGCTATTTGCGGATTCTATTGTTCGGCGAACTCTACCGCACTGACGCCCCCGACAAACTCGGCCGCCCACTTCCTGCGGTAGTCGATGTCGTTCAGGACCGAGTCGCACCCTCCAAGAAATCGCGGACGCTCGAAGCTCTTGAGGCAGCCTTCCGACTTGGGAAAGGCCATATCAAATGCTTCGATGCCAAAACCTTCGATCTGCAGGCCTTCAGTTCTGATTGGCACTGCCCGGAATCCGGCATCACTCTTAAGCCCCCTACCCCGAGCCTCTTCTCTTTCAACAATCCTCAAGGCGCATGCCCGACCTGCCGAGGGTTCGGGCGGGTTATCGGAATCGATCTTCATCGTGCCCTACCCGACCGCGGAATGTCCATCGGAGGTGGTGTTGTCAAAGCTTTCCAAGGAGAGCGCGGTGCAGAGTGCCAAGACGACCTCGTTCGATGCTGCCGAACCCGCGGAGTGGATACCAAGATTCCGTTCATGGAGCTGCCCACCGAAGATCAGGAATGGGTTCTCTACGGCGACCCTGGCGATCCCGAAGAGAACTGGCAACTCGGAGCCTGGTATGGCGTCAAAGGCTTCTTCCGGTGGATGGAGTCGAAAGCCTACAAGATGCACGTTCGAGTGTTCTTGAGTCGCTATCGCTCCTACACCGATTGCCATGACTGCCGAGGCACCCGACTCCGTGACGACGCTCTGAATTTCAAGATCGAAGGCAAGCGGCTCCCCGATCTTTGGCACCAACCGATCACTGAACTCCTGCCTTTTATCGAGTCTCTCGAAGCACCCGAAGGCGACCGGACTTGCGAGCTCCTGCTTCGCGAAATCAGTTCCCGACTTGGCTACCTCCAGCGGGTCGGGCTCGGATATCTCGATCTGAACCGACCGACTCGAACGCTATCAGGCGGCGAACTCCAGAGGGTCAACCTGACGACTTGCTTAGGAGCATCTCTCACCGGAACGCTATTCGTTTTGGACGAGCCATCCATTGGTCTTCATCCCCGTGATACAACACGGTTGATTGAGATCATGAAAGGACTTCGCGATCTGGGTAACACTCTTGTCGTGGTCGAGCACGAAGACGCTGTCATCCGATCAGCAGACAATGTCATCGAGATCGGCCCCGGGCGCGGTGATGCTGGTGGAGAACTCGTTCACTCGGGAGCTCCAAAGGCCCTGATTGCTTCCGGCGGATCACTCACAGCCGACTACTTGTCTGGAAGAAAGACGATCCCGCTTCCCGAAAAGCGACGCAAGGCGACTTCCAAGATTAGCCTCAAAGGAGCCTCCGCAAACAATCTTCAGAAGATTGACGTCGACATCCCACTCGGTGTTCTCTGCTGCGTCACGGGTGTGTCGGGATCAGGTAAATCGACACTGGTTCACAATGTCCTGTATCGAAATCTTCAAAGAGTTCGAGGTCGCGGAACAGAAGAAGAAACCGGGCCGCTCAAACGTCTGACTGGAGCCAAAAAAATCGGCGATGTCATCTTAGTCGACCAATCACCTCTCGCCCGAACACCCCGCTCGACATCGGCGGTTTTTGTCGGTGCTTGGGATCATGTCCGCAAGCTATTTGCGACCTGCCCAGAGGCTCAAGCCGCCGGTTTCACTGCTTCGACGTTCTCTTTTAATTCTGGAGATGGACGCTGCCAACGGTGCATGGGAACGGGCTTCGAAAAGGTCGAAATGCAGTTCCTGTCGGACGTCTTCGTTACCTGCCCAGAATGCGAAGGAAAGCGTTTCACACCAGAGACTCTAACGGTCGAACTTTACGGATACAATATCCACGACCTCCTGTGCATGACGGTCGACAAGGCGATCAGTTTCTTTGATGAAATCGGTTCTCGGCCAGCCCAGAATGCCTCGCGCCTTCTGGCTGCTCTCAGCGAAGTTGGGCTCGGCTACTTAACTCTCGGCCAACCACTTAACACACTTTCGGGCGGTGAATCGCAGCGGCTAAAACTGATCTCACACCTGCAAGATCTAGCAAAGAGGGCTCCAAAAAAGGATGACCGCCTCGCTGCGCCGAACCCTCCACTTCTTATCTTTGATGAACCGACAACCGGTCTGCACACCGATGACATTCGGTTGTTGCTCGGTGCCTTTCAACGTCTGGTCAACGAAGGCGCGAGTGTCATTGTCATCGAACACAATCTGGATGTCATCGCCCATGCCGATCACATCATCGATCTGGGGCCCGGAGCCGGAACCGATGGAGGACTATTGGTTGCTGAAGGCACCCCAGAAGAAGTCGCCAAAGCCGACACCCCAACGGGCCAATTCCTCGCAGAGAAACTGGGAGGCACAGCCTCAAAAATCGCGGAGGCACCAGCGGCCTTCCAACCGAAAACGCTCCCGTCGGCTTCAGAAATCACGATTCACGGCGCGCGAGAAAACAACCTCAAGAACCTGTCTCTCGCGATTCCTCACAACGAATTCGTCGTGGTCACCGGTCTCTCTGGATCGGGCAAATCGACGCTCGCCTTCGACCTAATATTTGCCGAAGGACAGCGGCGCTTCTTGGACTCAATGTCGACCTATGCCCGACAGTTTGTTGAGCAAATGGAACGTCCTGAAGTGGATCAAATCTCTGGACTCCCACCGACCGTCGCTATTGAGCAACGGATCTCTCGTGGAGGCGGAAAATCTACGGTCGGCACGGTCACAGAAGTGCATCACTTCCTTCGGCTTCTGTATTCCAAAGTTGGCGTTCAACACTCTCCAGAGTCAGGCAAGGCGGCGATTAAACAGTCCCCGACCGCTATCACCACTCGCGTCGCAAAGTCAGCAAAATCTGGCCGCACTCGTATTCTCGCTCCACTCGTAAGGGGCCGAAAGGGTTTTCACACTGATGTGGCCGAATGGGCATTTAAGCAGGGTTTCGAACAACTGGTTGTCGACAAACAAATCATCACGACCAGTGAGTTCACAAGGCTCGATCGATTCCGCGAACACACGATCGACGCGATCGTAGCCGAGGTCGGACCAAAGACGAAACCCACAGTGATTCGCGAAGCGGTCGAACTGGCGCTGAAAGTTGGAAAAGGCACTGCCAAGTTTCTGGATCCGGCGAACTATTTTCATACTCTGAGTATCAATCTAAGCTGCCCCGACACTGGCCGCTCGTTCGAAGATCTAGATCCTCGTCTGTTCTCATTCAACTCTCCTCATGGCTGGTGCCGGGCCTGTCGCGGCTATGGTCGAGTTGCCAAAAAGATCAAGGCCTTCGATTCATCCCGAGCAGAGTCAGTCTTGGATGCGGAGCTTCAGGAAGAGCGTTCTCACTCCCGCGCTAAGGCCGCAGAAATGGAAACCTGCCCCGGTTGTCAGGGACAGCGACTCAATGAAGTGGCTCGATTTGTCCGAATCCACGACCACTCACTACCAGAAATTTCGGATCTGCCTATCGCCGAAGCCAGAACCACGATCGCGGGGTTCAAGTTCACCGGTCGAGACCTCAAGATCGCTCGGGATATCCTCACCGAAATCGACCAGCGACTCCGATTCCTCGAACAAGTCGGACTTGGTTACCTAACCCTCGACCGCTCGGCGAATACACTCTCGGGAGGGGAAGGGCAGCGGATCCGATTGGCATCTCAGCTTGGGTCGAATCTTCAAGGCGTGCTCTATGTGCTAGACGAACCGACCATTGGTCTTCATCCACGTGACAACGCACAACTCCTCGATACCCTGAGCGCCTTGCGAGATAAAGGCAACTCACTGCTCGTGGTCGAACACGACGAGGAAACGATGCAGCGCGCCAACCACGTCATCGACCTCGGACCGGGAGCTGGGCAATTCGGTGGCGAAGTGGTCGCTCAAGGAAGTCTTGCTCAGATCAAACGAAAGAAGAGTTCAGTCACCGGACAAGCGCTCGTCGCCCTCGACAAGAATCCGCATCCTTGGCGAGGCCAACGGCGTGCGCTTCCGAAACCCAATTCTCGAACTGACTGGCTGCGAATCAAAGGCTGCCATGCCAACAACCTGAAAAACATCGATGTCCAGATTCCGCTCGGTCGGCTGACCGTGATCACCGGAGTTTCGGGTTCGGGAAAGTCCAGCTTTATGCGTGGCTGCCTGCATCCAGCACTCAAAAATAAACTCGCTAAGCCTGCGAGCAAATCAGCTTCGGCGAAGAAGGCGGCAAAACGAAAGCCGTTGACTACAGGCACTCAAAAGACCTATTCCACGATCACCGGAACCGAGAGCTTGGCCGCCGTCTACGAAGTCGACCAAAGCCCGATTGGAAAGACATCTCGGTCGACTCCTGCCACCTATATCAAAGTTTTCGACGAGATTCGGAAGTTGTTTTCTGGCGTCCCCGAAGCTCGAGTTCGTGGCTACACAGCATCACGTTTTTCTTTCAACACCGAAGGCGGACGATGCGAAATGTGCGGAGGAAATGGGCAGATCAAACTGGAGATGACGTTCCTCCCGACTTCATACGTTCAGTGTGAAGACTGCCGCGGAGCTCGCTACAACGACGCAACACTCGAGATTCAATACAACGGAAAAACGATCGCTGATGTCATGGCAATGTCGGTCGAGGAAGCTGCTGTATTCTTCCAGCCTGTGAAGAAAATCCATCGCACCCTCAACCTTCTCGCCCAAACTGGAACCGGCTATCTGCGACTGGGACAACCAAGCCCGACCGTTTCTGGAGGTGAAGCCCAGCGGATCAAACTCGTCGCGGAACTGTCGAAAGGCATCGGGCGCGCCGAAAATTTAAGGCTGAAAAGTGGTATCACTCCAGCAACCAAATCTGGAAAGGTCGCTAAACGAGATCCCAAAGCTCCGTTCCCGAAATCCCAGCAGCGGAATCTTTACCTGATTGAAGAGCCGACCATCGGTCTGCACATGGCCGATGTCCAAAAGCTCACAGACGTGCTCCACCGACTCGTCGATGAAGGCCACACGGTGATTGTGATTGAGCACAATACAGACCTCATGATGGAAGCCGACTACTTACTCGACATCGGCCCTGAAGCCGGTCCCAACGGCGGCACTGTCGTCGTCGCGGGAACTCCCGAAGAAGCCGCGAAAGTGAAGGGCTCAGAGACGGCACGATTTCTGCAGTTTCCAAAAAGCCCTTCGTGATCCTAACTTTTTTCTAGGCTGAGCGCCGGAGTCGTCTACAGTTTGCAGATGACGCAATGGCACTACGCTGACGGGGGGAACCAACTCGGCCCGGTTTCCGACGAAGAACTCAAAAACCTGCTCCAGAACGGATCGATTTCTTCGCAGACGTTGGTCTGGTCAGAGGGAATGGCTGAGTGGGCACCGGTCGGCTCGTTGCCAGGAATCGACGCGGGGGCGATCAATCCGTACGCCTCACCGACCGCAGGAAGCAGCCTAGCTGTCACTCCAACCGCTCCCGGCGAGGACATCGAGCCCGGTTCCGACCCATTCGACGCCTCTGCCTGCATCGGCAGAGGTTGGAGACTGGTGATCGACAACTTCGGGATCGTCTTCATCATTGGCTTGGTCTACTTCGGAATTTCAATCCTTTTCGGCATTGTCGAAGGTGTTCTTCAGGATGGCGGGACTCCGACTGCGGCGTCTGGAGTGGTCAACATCGTGGGGCAGGTTGTTTCCATCTTCTTATCACTCGGAGCGATTCACGCGATGCTCAAACTTGTTGATGGCGAGCACCCCGAAGTCGGTGACTTGTTTTCTCAAGGGCCACAATTTTTGAGAGGACTCGGAGCCTATATTTTGTACTGCCTCATGGTATTGGTCGGCTGCGTTCTGCTCATCGTTCCAGGAATCTACTTGGCCTGTCGCTTCGGCTTTTTCATGCAAGGCATCGTTGATAAGAATCTGGGAGTGATGGATTCATTCAACTACAGCTCGGAGCTAACCACGAACAATCGGCTCAACGTATTCTTGCTCTATCTTCTCTCGTTTGGCGTTGCCATTCTCGGGCTGCTCGCCCTCGGGGTCGGCTTGATTGTTGCGCTGCCTGTTACCTACGTTGCCCACACCGTCGCCTTCCGATGGATGCAACGAGGACGCCAAGTAGCGTGTGGGACACCGGTTTAGCGCCCCTCAGCTGCTGGGCATCAGTCTTCATCGTGCAGGCTTCCTTCCCGCGCGCCATTCTCCCAATAAAAGGCAGGCTGGCTGGATAGCCATGCCACTGCCTCATCTACCCTACTTTACAGTAGCAACGACTTGACTTACAAACGTAGATCAAATACTCTTACATATGTAAGTCAATATTTGTAGTAATGGCGTGGTGGTTGCCCTCCGAGATCAATTTGGGGCTCTCTGGGGGCTGCCGCCAACGCCACCTTACAAAGAGGTTCTTCAGTCCAACTCTGACAATTTTTTCCCCACAGAACGAAGAATTCCATGAAGGAGCTTGAGCTCCGTCAGCGTCGGGTCTGCGCGGACGAAAAGACGACGCAGGTGGTAGCGTGCCAAGTCGGCCTTCTCCCCGTCTGAGAAACCGGTGGCATCCATAATTTTATTCAGGTGCTGCAGATAGGCATCGATATCAGCGGCGTTCGCCCGCTCAGCCGGTGGAGGCCCGATCGGTACTTCCGGCTCGTTGAGAAGCAGCATCTCGTAGGCAATCACTTGGACGGCTGAAGCTAGGTTCAGGGTGCCATAATCTGAGCTGACTGGGATCCGAATCAGCTGATGACAGCACGCGAGCTCTTCATTCAGAAGCCCGCCGTTCTCTCTACCGAAAACCAAAGCGACTTTTCCTCCGCCGATGATCTCGGTTTGGGCCAATGCCGCGGCTTCTCGCGCAGTGACAATCGGCCACTCTTCGGCGCGCTCCCGAACCGTGGTTCCGAACACGAGAGTCGCCTCCCCTACTGCCTCAGGAAGCGTCGCAACGACTTTGGCTCTTTCCAGCAGATCGGTCGCTCCCGATGATCTCGCAGTGGCTTCCTGAGACGGGAAATCTTGGGGAGCCACTAAGGTCAAATTCTCCTGCGCCATGGTCTTGAGCGCCCGAGCAGCCGCTCCGATGTTCCCAGGGTGGGAAGTACGAGCGAGGACGAAATTGATCGAAGGAGCGTAGGCGTTCATCAGAATTCGCGAAGGCTAGAGCACCAACTGCATTTGAGCCAGCGGAACGAATGAAAACCCTCACGCCGCGAATATTCTTTCGGGCGCAAACTGTGTTCCTGTGTCGTCAGGGAGTCAGAGAATCGTTGCCACCTCTTCGAGTTCCAAGACGACGAGTTGCTGCTCTCGGGTCGCCTCCATGTCGATCCGATAAGTGATCGACCACTCAGTAGCCTCGTAGCTGATTAACGATTGCCGGACCTTCCCGTCCGAAATTTCGAAGTTTACTGAACGACGAGCTTCCGGGCCGAGATCGACACCGTCGGGATACTGTTCGTAGAAGTCGTTCAGCAAGGTCTCGAGCCCGCGGGGATCGGGATGGTCTCCGAGGGATTCCGAAGCCTCTTCGAACCAACCTTCGACAATATTTCTGGTGATCAGAAAGGCGGCGTTTCTAACCTGAATCGGGAATGCCTTAGCATCCTTAGTCAGATCATAAACCGGTGCTTCAGGAGGACTGGCGAGCGTTTCAGTCGGTGCATCAGGATTGGCTGCGGCGGTTTCGATCGCTTGCCACTCATCGAGCAAACTGGAGTCGGTGGAGCGGATCTGAGATTCTAAGAAGACTTCGACTTCGTAGATCTCCTCCGTCTTATCCGAATCTGGGACGGTTTGGGTGAGCATCTTGTAGGTTTGGGACAAGTGCCTGAGCAAAAGTCCTTCACTCCGCTGCAACTCGTAGCGGCGGATGTAATCAGCGAACGGCAGGAAACACTCGACCATTTCCCGAGCAATCGACTTCGGCCGAATGTTGTCGTCTTGACCGACCCACGGGTGATCGACGGCGAACTGATTGAAGGTCTCATACACAAACTCGCGCAGGGGTTTGGGATACTCGACTTCCTCCAACCGGGCGATCCGTTCCTCGTATTCAACGCCTTCATCCTTCAGTTTGGCAATCAGCTCCCCCTTCGCCTTGTCGCGCTGCTTCATCAGGATAGCGCCGGGATCCTCAAGAACGGATTCGCAAAGCGTGAGAACATCCAAGTGATATTCCGGCGATTCGGGATCGAGCTGTGGAAGCGTGTCGACGGCCCAAAGTGCGAGACTTTGGTTCAAGGAGAAGTCGTCTTGGAGATCAACATTGAAGCGGATTCGCTGACCGGTTTTCTTGGCTTCCTCAGCTGTCGGCAAGTCGACAATTTTCTGGTCGACCAATGACCGGAACAATTGAAACGCCCGACGCTGATGGCGTCGCTTGTTGACATCGGATTCGTGACAATCGCGAATCAGCTGACGCATCGCCGCGACCCCGTCCTCCCCTTCGCGAGACCGCCCAAGCACGTGCATGAGCATGCCGTGGCTGATCTCGAACGACGAGGTGAGTTTTTCAGGATCCGAACTAATCAGCTTGCGAAACGTCTTCTCATCCCACGGAACAAACCCACGCTCGGGAGCCTTCTTCCGGACAAATTTCTTTTTCTTCTTCGGGTCTGCCGCGGCCTTCCGCTCCATCTTCAGATTCTCGATGACGTGCGGCGGCGGGAGAGCGATGACCAAACCGCGATCATCGAATCCCTTTCGCCCTGCCCGCCCAGCAATCTGGTGAAAGTCGCGCACTGGCAGGATCCGGGTCGACTTGCCATCGTATTTGCAAAGCTGCGTGAACAGAACTGTGCGAATCGGAACATTGATTCCGACGCCGAGCGTGTCGGTGCCACAGATGACTTTAAGCAGACCCTTCTGACTGAGCGATTCGACTAACAATCGATAGCGTGGCAACAGCCCGGCGTGATGAATACCAACGCCGTGAGCGAGCAATTTTTTAATCTCTTTCCCGTAGGGACTTCGGAATGGAGCATCGGCGATGATGCTCTGAATTTCCTTCTTCTCCTCCTTTGAGCAGAAATTGAGACTGAGGAATTTCTTCGCACTTTCGGCAACCGAACGCTGCGTGAAATGAACGACGTAAATTGGGGCTTGGCCTTTTTCGCAAAGGTCTTCGACCGTGTGTTCGATACTCTCTTCGATCCATTGGTATTCAAGCGGAACGGGGCGATCGACACTCTGGACGAGGGCCGTGGAAGCTCCGGTCAGGCGCTCAAGATCTTCCGAAAAGAACGAGGTATCACCCAGGGTCGCAGACATCAAGAGAAACCGTGCCTGCGGAAGAGTCAGCATCGGAACCTGCCACGCGACGCCGCGGTCTCGATCTGAATAGTAGTGAAACTCGTCCATGATCACATCATCGACTTCCGCCTGATCACCACGCGCCAGAGCGACATTCGCCAAGATTTCTGCGGTGCAGCAGATGATCGGCGCACCGGGATTCACCGTAGCATCTCCGGTGACGAGGCCGACTTGCTGGGGACCGAAGTCGCGACAGAGAGACAGGAATTTCTCATTCACCAACGCCTTGATCGGGCAGGTGTAGTACGAGCGCCGACCTTGGCACAGAGACTTGTAGTGCATCGCCGCAGCGACCAGAGATTTACCGCTGCCGGTCGGGGTATTTAGAATGACGTTGCGATCATCGAACAACTCCAGAATCGCCTCTTCTTGCGCAGGATACGGCAAGATCCCGTTGGTTTCTAAGTGGGCGAGAAACGACTCGAGAATGTCGTCCTTGTCCTGTGGCAAGCGATCGACGCCATCGGGACAAAGGGGGTAGGAAGAAGACGGTTCGTCTCCAGAATCAGGCATCGCTCAAGAACGACCCGCATGGCGAAAAGGCGAGCAAAAATTGGATGCGGCTCATGCGTGACGTCGCCGACAAATTGCGCCTGTTTTCAGAATGGCCCAGACTACGCCTAGCTTTGTTGCTCGTTGGTTGTGGATGTTTATCCACGCCCGTCGCGCGCCGTGCTAGGCGAAATCTGGACGGCAATGGCAGATCGCCTAATTAATCAGACCTTCCCTAGCTCCAACCTCTTTAGTGTCCCGGCAAATGGTATTCCACGCGTTCGGAGACTTCGCGTGGATGGACTGCCGTGATACCGAGACCGCGCATCGCCGAGCCACGCGCCCCAAGAAAACGCACCGTGCCGATGGCTGAATCGCCTCGCAAAAAGATCCCTGTTTTAGCGACAGCCCGCATCGACTCCCCTGGTTGGAGCGGGTGGAGTTCTTTTTGGACGGGCCAAGATGAACCGACCGGATTGTTCTGATCATCAGCCAACCGCATCTCGGCAACGCCTTCGCCCTCGAAAGTGCCGCCAAAAACGAGGATCAATTCGTCTCCGGTATTTTTAACGCTGGCCTCGAAAACCAACTCCGGATTATCCGTGTAGTGTCCGATGGTTCGGGGCGATGTCTTCGAAACAACAAGCGATGCTTCCCCGAGTTCGATCGACCGAAGATAAGCGAACAGCCCCAATACAACGATTACGCACAGCCCAACGATCGAGCCGATCAGAAGCGCGACGAATCTGAACCCACCAGTGTTTTTCGCCACCGATCAAAGAGGGCCGCAAGGGCTCTAAAGACTCCCCGACTCTTCCTCGCCCTCAGCATCAGTGCCGACCTGGCCTCGGGCTTCGTTGAGAATGCGCTCAAGAAGTGGATCGCGACTGGAACCGTTATCGATCGCCTTCATGTAATGCTGCTCGGCGAGATCGTAGGCTTCTTTTCCACCATCGCGGGTCGCGTAAATGACAGCGAGGTTGAAGTGCGCGGCATTGAATCGAGGATCCAGAGCAATGGTTTCGAGGAACTCGCGTTCCGCCTTCTCAAACTCCCCTAGACGTGCTGCTGCGACTCCGGTGTAGTGGTGGCCTTTGACGAGATCAGGCTCCAAGGTCGTAGCGCTTTCGAGAGCCAGAAGGGCGTCGTCATTACGGCCCTGCCAGTAGTGAGCCATGCCCAAGTTAAAGTGAGTAAATGAGTTGTCTGGGCTGAGGGCGCGGGCTTTTGCCAATGCCTGCTCGGCTTCCTTGAACTTCTTCTGACGCATCCGCACGACACCCAGATTGGTCATCGCCATAGCGTATTCTTCAGCAGTTGGGTCGGTCTTGATGAACTCTTCGTAGTAGCGCTCGGCACCGGCAAAGTCCTTGCCGTAGAAGGCTTTCTCAGCAGAAGAAGCCAGCTGTTTGGCATCCAGCCCCGCGGGAATCTCAGGCGTCGCTGCTGGCTCCGCACTCCCCACGCCTTCCGTCGATGTGTCAGCCTCGACAAGAATCGTTCCTTGCAGGCCGCCGTCATCCTCGGGAGACAAGCCGTAGTTGGCGAGCAATTGCTGCTCATCGTCCGAAAGAGCTGGGCGCTCGTTGACCAGAGATTTAACTTGGCCGAGAAGCTCGTCGGAGCTGCCTTCGAGATTCTCAAGCTGTTTGATCACCAGAACATTCGTCTTCTGCTGGCGGATGCTCTGACGAAGCTGCCGGACGGTGATGTCCTTCAGCATGCGATTTTCTTCAAGGAGCGCTTCTGGCAATTGTCCGGCCGATTCGTCATTGGCCAGCATCGTTGCTGTCGCCTTCAGTCGAATATTCAAGTCGGCGATGGTCGCGGAGTAGGTTGCGTTCTGCTCGCGAATTCCCGCAAGCTGGCCTCGAACATCTTCAACCTGCGTCTTCAATTGAGCGATTTGGGCGTCTTTGCCAGCGTTCTCGGCCTCCAGATTTTCAGCGCTCTTGATCGCCTGTTGGAGTTCTTCTTGAAGCTGTCGATTCTCTGAAATCAGCTGCTTCACGGCCTCGTCGCTACCGCTCTCATAGGCCTTCACCATGATCGCCATTTGATCGCGCTCCTTGGTAATCTCTATCGCCTCCTTCTCAGCTTCGCTGATCGTCTTCTTCGACTCTTCAAGCTCGGCCAAAACTTTTGCCGTCTCGCCATTGGCTGTTGCGACCTTCTCGTTCGCCGTGGCGAGTTCTTGTTTCCCTTTTGCGATCTGCGCCAACAATGTCTCGCGCTCTTCACGCAGGGCATCGGCCTCAACCGAATCTTCCGAGGATGCCTTTTTCAAGGCTTCCTCCAATTGGGTCATCCGCACTCGGATTTGTGCCTCGTTGTTCTTGGCTTGGGCGATCTCTGAAATCGAACCCTGATAGCGCTTCTTTTGATTCTCGATCTCCTGCGCCATCTGAACCTTCTCTCCCTGAAGCTGCTGGATCTGCGCTTGGAGCGTATGTAATTGATGATCGATCTGCTCAGTCAGTGTGGTGCCACGAGGAGCGACAGGAGCGACAGGAGCCACTGGTGTAACGGGTGGAGTATAAGTCCCAACAGAGGTTGGAGCAGCTGCCACGGGTCGAGATCCGAGCTGGTTAATTGATTCCCGAATCTTGCCAATCCGATACTTGATCATGTCGGGACGCCAAGTCGGCACTTCCCGCTGAATCGACTCAAAGACTTGAAGGGCGCTGGCATATTTCTGCCCGGCCTTCCCCAGATCACCAGACTGCTCCAGCTTGGCGGCGTCTTGACAACTCAGGTACGCCGTCATGTAAGCATCCGACGGATCAACGTTCTGAGCGGAAACCTGAGTGGGTGTTGCGAGAGCAAATACCAACGCGAAAAGAATGATGGCGGCACCGCGGATCCCTTCCCGGTGGTTATTATTGGGTGCTGTCATTAGTAGAGGCGGTCAAATGTAGCGGATCGAACCCTACCTGTAAACCATGGAGAGGCAGACAAAGCGAGCCTTTTCTTACAAACGTAACCCTTAAGCGAGCGATCCCTTGCCCCTCAACCATCTAAATGGTAGCATTCGCGCCGTAGTGGTTGCCCCCCTAGATAGTCGAGTTCTTGTACTAAACCGAAATTGGCAAGCGGTTCATATCTGCTCGGCACGTCGCGCCTTCGCCCTTCTCTATCTTGGACATGCTCAGGTTGTTGACGCTGACAACTCGGGGATTCACGGGACTTATGACCTTGAGGGCTGGTTGCGTCCTCCTCCTCGGAGTCCCGATGTTGTTCATGGTAGGGACGGCTTGGAAACCATCGGCACCTCGAGCCAGAGTGTTGATGTTCCGTCGATCATTGTTTTGTCGCTCTACGATCGACTGCCAAAAAGGGAGGTGAAATTCTCTCGGGAAAACGTTCTGCGACGCGATGACTTCACCTGCCAATACTGCGGGAATCAGAAAGAGCCACGCGAACTGAACATCGACCATGTCATTCCTCGCGACAAATCTGGCCGCCACTGCTGGGAAAACGTCGTCTGCTCATGCATCCCGTGTAACACGCGCAAAGCCAATTCCCTTCCCAAAGAAATTGGTATGATCCCGATGAGGGAGCCCAAAGCCCCTCACTGGCGCCCGATCGGCTTCTGTGATCGATTCCACTCCGGCTCGATCGACGAACGGTGGTCAGCGTTTATTGGGAACTAGCTAGGGAAGGTCTAATCAATTCCGCCACCCGCCACAAAGATGAGAATTGAGATTAGGTTTGGCAGCGCTGCGCGCGGATGAAAATGGAGCCCTTCGGGTTACGGTCCAGACTTCTTGGCTGATGCTATTCTTCCGGATCCGCTGCGGTCGCTGGGGCGGGCACGACTTGAGCCGGAGTTGGTGAAGTCAACTTTTTGACCTCGTCTTGACTCTCCTTCGATAACTTTTCGAGCGGATAGTTGGTGGTCTTCCCATTCTCCATGCGGAATACTGCATCGGTTCCGCGAACCTGAACAAACGACGCCTTCATTTTCTGTCCGGAGGTGTTCGTCCACCCCAGAATCCCGGTCGGCAACTTCGGCACGACCTTCTCAAGCACCGCAGCTTCCTGTCCGGGAACTGGCGCACCGTCGTCAATCCACGCCTTAATTTTGCGCAAGTCACTGGCACTAACTGTGTCTCCTTTCGGCGGCATCGGATCATGTGTCTCGGCCAAGGCGACCATCAAATAGAGATCACTTTCATCGGCCTTCCCAGGAACAATCGGGTGCCCCGGCCCAATCGCATCCGCGACTTTGTCTTCTTCGAGCGCCAAGCCACCCTTCATTTTCTCGTCGGTGCTATGGCATTTGAAACAGTTTTCCTTAAAGATCCGCGACACGGTTTTCCAGCTCGCTGCCGAAGCTCCAACCGGTGCTATGAGCAGACTCATTCCTAAAATATGAGCCAATGGAGTATTCACTTGGGGTTTCACGATCAGAATCTACATGAATCTAGCGGCGACGAAACAGACATCGTCGGCTTGCCCTTCGGTCGTTCGCGGCGAGAATGTCGCACTCCTCCATGTCCATCAAACGCACACGGAATTTCTCCATCATCGCCCACATCGACCACGGGAAGACCACGTTGTCCGACCGCTTGCTCGATGCGACGCAAACCGTGGCCAAGCGCGACCAACAAGACCAGATGCTCGATGCAATGGACTTGGAACGCGAACGCGGCATCACGATCAAGTCTCACCCGGTCACGATGGCCTACCATCACACCGATGGTCAGGAGTACAAGCTCAACCTGCTCGACACCCCTGGGCACGTGGATTTCTCGTATGAGGTCTCCCGAAGCCTGGCGGCCTGCGAAGGGGCCCTACTTCTGATCGATGCAGCACAGGGAGTCGAAGCTCAAACCATGGCCAATGTCCAACTGGCGATCGATCAGAACCTGACGGTCATCCCAGTCATCAACAAGATCGACTTGCCCAGTGCTGATCTGCCGATGATCCACAAGCAGCTCGAGGACATCCTAGCGATTCCTCACGAAGAGGCGATTCCAGCGAGCGCGAAAATGGGGATTGGCATCGAAGAGATCTTGGCTGCGATTGTCGAGCGCGTCCCACCGCCAACCGACATCATCGAAGACGAATCACTTCGAGCATCGGTATTCGATTCTCTCTACGACCCTTATCGCGGTGTCGTGTCCTACATCCGAATCTTCTCGGGTGAAGTCGCCCGGAACACGCCGATCAAAACGATGGCGGCAGGGAAAAATTACGAAGTCAAAGAAGTTGGCGTCTTCACTCCCAAACAGGAGAAGCGCGACAAACTGGTTTCTGGTGATGTCGGCTATCTGATCGCTAACATGAAATCGTCTGCCGAAGTCAAAATCGGCGACACTATCACCGGCCGGGTTTCGCCAGCCGAAGAACCGCTCGACGGCTTCAAAGAAATTCAGCCGATGGTGTTCTCCGGAATTTATCCGGTCACCACTGACGACTTCGAATCGCTCAAGTTGGCGATGGGCAAACTCCAGATCAACGACGCGGCCTTCTCCTATCAGGCGGAGTCATCGGCTGCTCTTGGATTCGGCTTCCGCTGCGGATTCTTGGGACTACTGCACATGGAGATCATTCAGGAACGTCTCCGTCGCGAGTTTGACATGGATGTCATCTCGACCTACCCATCGGTGGTCTATCACGTGTTCAAAACCAACGGTGACTTCCTCGAAGTCGACAACCCAACCTTCCTCCCCGACCCCGCCGAGATCGAGAAAATCGAAGAGCCGACGGTCAAGATTTTCCTCATGACCCCGGGCGAATACATCGGGGAAATGATGCAACTCGTGCTCGAAAAACGCGGTGTCGTCGAGAACACCGAAACGTTGGACAAGACTCGCGTCATGTTGACCTGTCAGCTGCCTCTTAACGAGATCCTCGTCGACTTCAACGACCGGCTCAAATCGGCCTCAAAAGGCTACGCGAGCATGGACTACGAGCACTCCGACTACCGCGAAGCGAAGCTCGTGAAAATGGACATTCTGATCAACGCCGAAGTCGTCGACGCCTTCTCGTCGATCGTCCACGTGGACAAGGCGCAGGCTCGTGGTCGCGACCTGACGGCCAAGCTGAAAGACGTCATCCCGATGCAACTCTTCCAAGTCCCGATTCAAGCCGCCGTCGGTGGTAAGATCGTCGCTCGAGAGAACATCAAAGCGATGCGCAAAAACGTCACCGCCAAATGTTACGGCGGAGATATCTCCCGAAAGCGCAAACTGCTCGAGAAGCAGAAAGAGGGTAAGAAGAAGATGAAGTCATTCGGGAAAGTAAACATCCCTCAAGAAGCCTTCATTAAAGTGCTGAAGACTGGGGATTAAGTTGTTGGCGGATCGGCCATTTGCATCCCGAGAAATGTTGGAGGAAGCTCGCGACCGATTCTGCTACTTTCTCTCAGCGTCGCAAAAAAAGATCAGGTTACCGAGGGATCCCATAGATCATTTGCTTTCTCACCTTCTTCATTCATACACTCCAGATCAGCACCTTTTAATCTCAATGCATCAATCATTGAGACCGATCCCAAGCGGCATACGACATGCGTTAATGGCTCCCCCAATTCCACCCAGAAGCTGTAGTTGAAATCGTCAGTCCCCTTCCAACAGACTCATACATATGCCAATGGCGGTGTAGTTTCCGACTCCGGACATCGGATAGCCAGCATCTGGAAGCCTACAAACTAAAAATCGGCGGTTTGCAGCAACAGCTGCTAATCCGAGATACAAATAGCCGACAAGCAGAAGCGCGGTAACGTCTCGATGCGGAAAAAAAATGCGCGCAGGCTGAGTTCAAAGCAACAAGAGACACTTCGTTTTCCGATCAGTTCGTTTCATCTGATTAGTTATCACCCATGGTGCGAATAGCCCTCCAGCGCTTCACTGTGAGGAGTGTGAAGTTCATTAGATGGCTTCGTAACTAAAAAGTACTTTCTAACTTTGAGCCAGGCACCATCTACTACAAAGGTAATTCCGCAGCGCGATCTGGTCGAGGAGAAGCAGGCCGGGACGAAATTGTGGAAGCGCCTGCCTCTCGGGGTGGTGACGCTGGCCGAAGGAGAAGTGGATCTCACCATTCATGCGTTGAGCAAACCTGGCGAGTGGGTCATGGAGGTCAAGGCGGTCGAGTTTTCCCCGCGGGGAGCTTTTGAGTAGGGGCTATCTCGGCTCTGCAAGTGGTGGCGGACTCCCATCACACAATTCCTCACACTGGCCTCTTGAGCGGCGGGTCATTTGGCGGAGGGTAGCGTGGCATGGCTGACACACCTCCCGAAAAACCTGCTGGTAGTTATCGACTGCTTCACACCGCCGACTGGCATCTCGGCAAGATGCTCGCCAGCCAGTCGCGCGAGGCCGAGCACTCTGCCTTTCTGAGCTGGTTACTCGACGCGGTGCAGGAGCATCAGGTCGATGCGGTCCTGCTCGCTGGCGATGTCTTCGATGCGGCCAATCCCCCTGAATCGGCACGCCGTCAGTACTACGACTTTGTCTCCAAGCTGTTTGCCCTCGGTTCCTGCAAGTTGGTGGTGATCGGCGGCAACCACGACTCGGCCACGCAATTGGAATCGCCGCAGAAGGTCTTGCGACCGCTGAACACCGAAGTCGCTGGTGGCCTCGCGGTCGCCCCCGCCGACCGCATCTTGTTCCTGCCCAATGCTGAGGATCCCGAGGTCGCGATCGCCCTGGTTCCTTTCCTGCGCGACCGCGATCTGCGTGTCGGCACGGCGGGCGAGACCGCCAGCGAGATCCAATCCGGCGTGGTCGCAGGCATCGAGCGTGTCTATGCCGAAACCGCTGCGGCACTGGGCAAGGTGAGGTGCCCGGCCATCGCCACCGGCCACCTCACCGTGGCCAACTCCAAGACCTCCGATAGCGAGCGCGAGATCCACATCGGCGGACTCGGTTCGGTGACACCGGAAATTTTCCCCAAAGCATTTGCCTACGTCGCCCTCGGTCACTTGCACTGTCCTCAGGGGCTGCGACAAGGTGGGGCGGGTGCGTTACTCAGGCTCGCCGCTGCCGCTCAGCTTTAGCGAATCGAAGGACAAAAAAGAAGTCCGTCTGCTCGATGTCACGGCCGACGGAATTATCGATCACTCCCTGCCGATCCCGCTGCACCGTCGGCTGACCCAGATCCGCACCCGTCACCCGGATCTTGAAAAAGACCTGAAGGCTTTTGAGCCGAAGACCGGAGAGTTGCCGACTTGGGTCGAGGTGGTGGTGAAGGATTCCACCTTGGAAGACGATCTCGCCGAACGGGTGAAACAACTCTCCGAGGGGCGCGACTTTGAGGTGCTTAAAATTGTCCGCCAGCGGGCGGTTGCGCTCAAGGGACTGAGCGCTGGGGAGTCGACCGATGACGAAGCCATCGAGGAACTGCTCGATCACCCGAAGCAGGTCTTTTCCCATCTGCTCGCCCAGACAGAGCAGCTCAGCGCAGAGGAATCTGTGGCCTTGAGCACGGCGTTTAGCACGCTCGTTGAACTCGATGCTCAAGGCGAAACGGTGGAATCTATTGAAGGAGGAGCCGCATGAAAATCCTGACTATTCGCCTCACCAATCTCAACTCCCTGCGCGGCGAGCACTTCCTTGATCTGACCGCTGAGCCGCTCGTCAGCGCTGGCATTTTTGCCATCACTGGATCTACGGGGGCGGGGAAAACGACGATTCTCGACGCCATCACGCTAGCGCTTTACGGACGCGCAGCGCGTTACGGCAAGGACAACCCTGAGAACATCATGACCCGGCACTGTGGCGAGTGTTCGGCTGAGGTCGAGTTCGAGGTGCCCGCTGGCAAGTTTCGCGCCCTCTACCAACGCCGTCGCGCACGGGGTAAGGCCGACGGCAAGTTGCAGGCGGCGACGCGTTTTCTCTACGATGTCGATGGCCAGGTTCTGGCGCAGCAGGTGCGTCCTGCGGAGGAAAAAATCGAACAGCTTGTCGGCCTAAACTACGAGCGCTTTCTGCGCAGTGCCCTGCTCGCACAGGGGGACTTTGCCAAGTTCTTAGAGGCCAATCCCAACGATCGCGCCGGGCTGCTTGAGAGTCTCACCGGCACCGTGATCTACTCTCGCCTTGGGCAACTGGCCCATGAGGAGGCCAACCTGCGTGAGGGAGGGCTGGCCAAGCGCGAGGCGGAAATCGAGGCCTTCGACATCTTGCCGAAGAAGTCGCGCAAGAAGCTGAAAAAAAGATCGAGACGGGTGGCGAGGAACTGGAAAAGCTCAAAGAGAAACTCGGTCAGGGCGCCGAGATGTTGCAGAAGATTGCCGCTCTTGGCGATGCTCGGGGCAAGGAACTGAAGGCAACCAGCGACCAAAAAAACGCCAAAACCGCACTCGCGGAAGCCGGCCCAGCACTCGCCCAACTGAAGAGTCATCGCGAGGCCGATCCGTTTGCCGAAACCCTCGCCAAACTCAGCGCAGCCGAAGCCACCCATCAGGGGGCGAGCATGAAGCACAAGGAGGCGGAGCAGCAGCACAAGACGGCTGATCAGTCGCTGGCTATCGCCGATCAAACCTTGCGCGCGGTGCTTGTGGCTGAGCTTGCTGCTGCCGAGCAGCGTTCGTCGCAGGCTTCGGCAAGCGTGGACAAAGAAAAAGCCGCGGAGACCGAAGCGCTCGATTGGTTGAAGACACACCAGGAGGACGCGGAACTTGCCGATCAACTCGCCACGGCCGCGAGTGCCATCGCCGATCTGAAAGCCGCGCGCACCGCCGCCACCGGAGCTTGGGCGCAATGGGTGAAAAAGGCCAATGCCCTGCCCGCTGCCGATGCGGCCGCGCTGGAGGGGATCGACCCGCCCGCTGCCGCCGTAGCGATGGACGCCTTCCTCGCCCGCGCGCTCGCGATTCGCGAGGAGATTACCGAGCAGGGCAAGAAGGATGCCGAACTGGTCAAACTACTGGAAGATAATCTGCGCAAAACGCGCCTCCTCGCCAGCTTAGACGA
>Ga0114953_1000600_pt1 | contig 26628 bp, 20 predicted proteins | sample SidtaG_FD_87298 | JGI IMG/M metagenome (GOLD analysis project Ga0114953, IMG submission 87298) | Marine algal microbial communities from Sidmouth, United Kingdom - Sidmouth_Male2 metaG | ecosystem: Host-associated > Algae > Red algae > Unclassified | place: Sidmouth, United Kingdom | collected...
ATATTGATATTCCAGTTGGCTGTGGTTGTCGCCGTAGTGCCGAAGTCAATTGCGATGACACAAATTTATGGGGTATTCTTTTCATAGATAATTTGTGAGCTATTTGAAACAATTGTTAAGTGTTAGAGCACGATACCGAGCGAGGAAGACACCCTCTTACTGCAGTGCGGACTCACTTTCGAGAAGTTCGGTCACGATCCCAGTAATCTCCTCGGCGTGGCCTTCTCGAAAGCCAGTCGTGACTTTCACAATACGCCCGTTTTGATCGATGATCACTGTGTGGGGAATTCCTTCGACTCCATAGGCTTTCCCAATCTCCTGATTGCGGTCGAGGGCGACCTTTAGGCCCTCCCATTTGCGGTTGTCGATGAACTTTTGGATCGTTCCAGGAGCCTCTCCTTCGTTTACGCCGACGAACACGACCCGGCGTTCGTCGAATCCGTCCATGGCCTCCATGAGTCCGGGAAGTCCCTGAACGCATGGTGCGCACCAAGTCGCCCAGAAGTCGAGAACGACGACCTTTCCGGCGTTCTCTTTAAGTTCAAATTCGCCACCGCCAAGCATTTCGAGTTTCACTGGTGGCGCGTCTTCATTGACGAATTCGTCCTGACCGCCACCACCACCTTCGGGCTTCGGGATGACAGGCTCAGGTGCAGGTTTCAGCTTCCAGCCCGCTAGGGCGGTGCTGGTCGGGGATACTTCTGGAGCTTCTGTCTGAACGGCATGGATCTGGTTAGCCGGAATCGTGCATTTTCCAAATAAGCTCGATGTGCCGATGATCGCATCTTCAGTGTAGCGCTCAATTTGGAGGTTAAGGCGTCCGCCGTTGCGAAGAATCACCCAATGAGAGTGAATAGGGTTTTCTGAAGTCGTTTTCTTCTTTTCGTCCTCGTCTTTCTCTTCTTCGCTCTCAATGCCACGTAGCCAAACCACTGCGGCAGCCCGTTCAGATGCGATGTTATAGGTTTCCATTCGGGAACGGAACCTAAGTTTTTCGCTGGTGGCGAACTCTACTGTTCCCGTTAAAATGTCGCCGTTGTGGGCTACCAGAACATGTGCCGGAGGGTCATCTTTTCGGTAGCGGGGAAGAAACAATGCTTGCTCCAAGGCTTCCGGGACGATCGATGGTACCCAAGTGAGACCTGGTTTTGAAGTCATCGAGAAATTCGAAACAGTAACCGTTCCGGCTGCATTTCCCCAAAGCGACGCTGACTCGAAACGCAAACCAAGCCCTCTGGCATTTAAGGCACTATCTTTCTTTTTCCCATGGTTAGTAGGCCGAACCTTGGTGATCGTACTGCCGTTGATCGCGACATCGACAACCCCTGGTCGCTCCCAAGACAATCGAACTTTTAGGGGCTCGTTGCTAGGAACATTGGTTGTCTGGTAGCCACTGGTAAAATCGCCGCCGATTTCAGCCTTGCCGCAATAGACTCGATTTCCCCAGTGAGCGACTAGGATACCGATGGCATCTGGGTCACTCTGCGTGCCATTTCCGAACAGTGACATCCGGAGAGCTCCATTGCCGCCACACTGAAGCTCAAACTCGATATCGTCACCGAGCAAAATCGACGGATGTCCCCAGACATTTCCAGCTGCTAATTTCACGGTGCCACCCTTTTTGTCAGTGTAGCTTTTATCCGTTCGTTTGCCCTTCACGAATCGCCATCCAGGATCGCCGAAGCCGTCGGTAATTGGTTTCTTTCTGGGCAGCTGGAGAGCGGTAATATCATCGGTATTTAATGAGTCGCTGGCAATGATCGGGGAGACAATCGACACGGTTCCATCCTTGTTAATCGCCTTGAGATCGGCTGGCAAAATTTGGCCGCCACCGAGATGAAATAGGGTAGGGGATTCCATCCATTCCTCACTCACGGGGACTCCGCGGGTCAGTCGCACACTGGCCTTATTGAACGAGTGAACAGGAACATCGTTGAGGGCACCGCTCGGTCTCCACAAAAGTTGCTCGCCTCCTCCTGCGACCCAAGTGCCTCGCAGGGTGGCATCGCCGAGCTGCAGAACATCGGGACCCAGATCGGGCATTTGAGGTGGCGGTGTCGTCCATCTCACCTGGGCTAGAAGGTTGGCATTGAGAGCAACCGGCGCATCTGAAATTGGCGACTTGAGTAAGATGAAGCCATCTTCCCGAAGCCCGGTGATCTTTCCCCGGAGATCCGTTCCGTCTGCGAACCGCACGTGAGCTTGGCCAGCTTTTGGCTTATCTTCTGCTTTCGGTTTTGACTCTGCGCGTTGCCCAAACTGAATTCTGACTAGGTCGTCACTGGGTATTAAGACTGGCTTGGCTTTTGAGTCTGAACCTGATCCTAAAACGACTATTGCCGAGTCTTCTGTGAGATCGACTCTGCCAAACAAAATTCTTCCATCTTGAGTTTCGATACGATCAAGGGGTTCGGCAACTGTTCCGACGATCTTCTGTGGCTCAGGAGGAGCTTTATCCCAATCTCGAATTTTGAGTCGCTCGAGAGCAAGATCAGTCCCTTTGTTTTTTAATCGAACCCCTCGAATGATATGGCCATCCTCAGCTGACCTCGGTGGGCCAAGTGCAGGAAGCCAGTTTGAGAAAGCCTTCGATTGTAATCCCTCGGCGTCTTTGGTCGGGCCGTTTGTCCAAGAAGCGAGTCGCTTGCCAGACGGAGCTGTGATTGTGCCGTTCCCAGTTTTCGGATCCCAGTAAAAAATCAGATCAACTGATCGCGTTTCTTCGTTAAGGGTCTTCACCGGGATGAATCCGTTTTTCTGCGTGACTACCAACTCATCCTCCCAAGTCGCGAGACTGATCTGATAAGGGGAGAGATCTAGAGTGAACTCAAAGTTCGGCTGGTGTGTCATCGAGGTCAGGCGAACCGTGATTTGGACGGGGCGATCTAAATCTTCAAGAGGCAGTTCGATTCCAGGGCCAGGGCCTTCCGTTGCCAGAGAGTTTGAAGGGCCTCGATGCCAGACATTGACCGATTTCGAACCACCATTGTTCTTGTTTGTGCTAGTCCTTGGATTTTTCCCGAAAAGCTTCCAGCCGAGTGCGCCATGAGGCCCCGCCCAGCGAACCCCTTCGAATTGGATACGGTCTATATTGGCGACTTCACTGCGAAGAATCTTAAGGGACTGACCACCCGATAGGCTACTGGTAAGGTCAACGTGATCTTTACTTATGGAGGCGATATCTCCATAGACTTGACTCCCGTCACGGAGACCAACTACGAATGCTGTCTCTGGAAATGATTGCTTGGTGGTAAAACTCAGTTGGTAGAGAGGTTCGAAGGCGAATCGAATAGGCTCAGCGAAAAGAGGGGTGCTCCAAGACAGAGACTCCGAAGTGATATCGTCAAGCTTGCCAAGCAGACTCTCGCCGTTCCACCATAATAACTCTCCACGGACTTCAGCCTCAACCACGGCCGCAGCGAGTGGTGCGGTGATTTTCACGGGGACGCCAACCTTTGTTCTGAGAAGCTTCTCTGCATTAAGGTCAAACGATCCGATGTGAAGCTTTTCGTCGCGAATGATTCCAAACCACTGGCCCATTTTTAGGTCGTTGGTTCCACTAACAAACTGAACGCTTACTTTTTTCCCGTTGATGTGAGCGGTGAAATTTCCACCAGCAACCAGTCCGAGCTTTTTGAAGTCAGCTGGATCTAGGTCTGTGATAATGTTGCCATACTCCTCACTGAAGCTGACGATCTTCGTTTCGGCGGATCGATTTGTGGTCTTAGGAGATGGGGCATCGACTTTCTTTGTTTGATGAGCCTTTTTCTTCCCACCGGGAGTAACTTTGACCTGGCCTGCTTCGATCTGAATTTTTCCACCCTCGATTCGGATACCTTCTCCTCCAGGCAGCTCAATAACGTCCTCTGCCCAGATAGAGGGTAAGGTGGTGACGGCAATGCAGATGATTGCTTGAAGAATTGCCTTAGTAGTAGCGGGCATGAGGTGACGGGAATGATTAGGTCGGCGTTCGCTCGAGTCGATGCTTCAGCTTAACGTTCGTAGACCGGAAGAAAACGATAGTTTAGCGCGAGCGAAAGTAGTGACATCGAAGTGGCGTAGGGCTGATTGGAAAAACTGCCGTTGTCCATCTGAGTCGATTCAAGTCGTCTGATGGTGGCGCTATTCCATTTTTGCCAGGCTTCGTAGTCGCCCTGGAAAAGTGCCTGCGCCATGTAGTAGAGGAAATAGTGAGGGTGACCGGTTTCCTTGTGTTCGAGTTTCTTAGTGATGTTCTTTAGAGTCGCTTCGTAGTGCCAAGATTCGTCTTGCTTGGAGACGGCAGCCACGAGTGTTGCAATGCAGGAAAGATTAATCGAACCGCCCATGCCACCACCGAAGCCGCCACTGTAGGCGACACCTCCGGTTTTTCCGGTGCTACGGCGCATATACTCTAGGGCTCCATCGACTGTTTCATCGGGAACCTCAATGCCGGCATTTCGGCAAGCCAGAAGCCCCATCAAGACAGCGCCGGTGACCGATGTGTCTGAATCCGTAGTGTCTGGGCTGTAGCGCCAGCCACCGAACTTTGAGTTCTTCTGGGATTTCGCTGCGAGATCGATGGCCAGATCAAGAGCTTTCGAGATGGAGCGCCCCTTTCCTTTGGATGATTTGGCGCCTTCCCAGAGAAGAGATTCATCGACCGCTCCGTAAGCTTCGGCTAATGCGAGCATCGCGAATCCATGATGGTACATGCTGTTGGAGATGTAACCAGTTTTTGAGTCTTGTGCGGCGATGATGGCACGCAATCCTCTCCGGATATTGGGTGAGTAGCGTCCGTAGTTGGGGTCTTCCCCAGAGGCTAGAAACGTCATGACACAGAGTCCATCAACTCCCGGGCCACTCTGTCCACCTCCACGCCAACTTCCGTCTTTGCCTTGTGCGGTGGCAAGCCAAGCGAGGCCTCGTGAGTAGATCTCGTCAACTTCTGGTGGAATGCGACCACCGAACCGCAACTCAGGCCCTTGAGCGAGTGCCAAGTTTGGAAGGCAACAGAGGGTGATAGCGATGGCAGTGAACCGTCGGATGTTTTTGACTAAATGAATCATTCGGGTGTATTGGCAGCCTTCTTTGCTTTCTTTTTCTCGATCAGGAGGCGTTTCTTGCGGAGTGCCTTTATTTGATTCGCGATCGCTCTTTGTTTCGATTTCGCCAAATCGAATCCCGCATTTTGGTAGGTGTTCAACTGAAGCGCCTCGATCGTGGTGTCGGGGATCTCCCAGAGTGCGACGAGATAGTAACTCAGGCCGAACCACGGATAGGGCGAGGCGACTCCGCCATACAGCTCCTCAAGATCCGAGTTGGCATTGGACAACGCCGTCTCAATGCTGGGGCGAAGGGCGCTCAGTTGATTGGGGTGAAGTTGACAATACTCTTCAAGATAGTTGATGCACGACTCGGAGCACATTTGTAGCCGAAATTGCAGCCGATCGCTCCGAGCTTGTGCGAGGCACTCTAGTTGATCCGGGCGAAGGATCTGCTCAACAGCTTCCGTCCAGATGGGCTGGCTTGTACAAGGAGTGATCGTGTTAGACCAAGATATATGAGTGTTAGCCAGTTGCTCCTCAATCTCGACGAGAGGCTTCGACTTGGCGACTGAAGCGAGGCTCTTTTGAATGATTTTCGTCAACTTATCGAGTTGTCGATCGGCTGCTCCCTTTGCCGCAATTCGCAGAGCAGAACGTTGTGAAGGGGAAAGCTCGCAGTGGTGTTGGATGACTTTCATTTCTGCCTGCATCAGGGCCGCATTGTAACGGCGATAGATTTCCTTTCGGTGGCTGATTTCGGCGACTAAAAAATTCTTTCGGATTCGCGCAGCACCTCCAGGTGGCAGCAATGGGGAATCAGCGGACGAAGCTTTTTTATCGGGTTGCTCGTCTAGTGTCCGTCGACCTGCAATGGCGATCTTCCATGCATCCAGAATATCCAATTGCCAAGGTTTCAAGACTCTCTTGAATTTTTTCGGCTTATGGCTGACGGCGTAAATCACATCTCCAATTCCAATGTTAATGTCTCGGTGGCGACTGATATATTGAAAGGTGTTATTCGGCGTGGTCGCGATCAAGGTATCGCGAACCTCACTGCGCTGTTCCTCAGAGAGTGCGACGGCATTGTCCAAAACCACAATCAGATTGTTAATATAAGTCTCTCTGAGCCGTGCGTCGCTGTCGGTGTGTCGGGCATGAATTTGTTGAAGCACTTCCTGCGGCACGATCTTTTTTGTGGCTGCCTTCCAATTTGGCATCTCATGGGCCATGAGGTGTTCAGGCAACTTCGGGTTCACGCCCTGCCGGAGTCGAACAAGGCGATGAGTTCGATTGATGTCTAAGATCTCCGTCAGAAGACGTTGCTTCCCAGTTTCGATGGAACGCTCGATAGCCGCGACATAAGCCCGGTCAAGAACTCTGGATTTTTCGGGGTCTAGCTCGATCAGAGATCGAATCGAACGGAGATGAACATCAATTGTAGCAGAGGTTTTCTTCTGTAAACGTTCGGTCGAGACCTCGAGCTGATTCTGGCAGATGACAAAGGCCTCAATAAACGCTTTTCTTTCTGCTTTGCGGAGTAGTTTTGCTTGGTCGTCAGTCAGTGTGGCTTCGAGTAAGTCAGTCCATTCTGGCGCAGATAATACTTGGAAGAGTGGTGCTAATTTTGGTAATTCACTCGGGGATTGAATCGATTCTTTAAGCTCTTCCAGCGTCGCAGCAATTTTATTGGGTGACTTGGTAAATCTGCGTTCGATGAGGGGAGCCATCACCTCGCTGACGTCACTCGCCCACTGAGGCACTAATTGCTTAGAGATGTTGGTGTCTTTGAGAGTTTTTCGTTGATCAGGTGTCAGTTGAACAAGTTCATTTAGGTGTTCTTCCAGAAAATCCTCAATGGCTTGAGATGCATTCGGCACAGCGATCTCTTTAACATAAGCTTTTGAAAACCGTTCGATTAGAACTTCGAGTTCCTTGGCGGTAGGCGGCTTAGGCGCTTCCTTCGGTTCATTGGCCATCAAAGGAGCGACCAAAACCGAAAACAGAGAAGCGCAAATGGCGAGCCAACAAAAGCGACCGGGCAATGTAGTCCCACTAGCTACTGGAGAGGCGGGGATCATTAATCCTTTTTGCGCTTAGCCGCGTCTTTTGCTGCCTTTTCTTTCTTGAGCCGCTCGCGCTCTTCTTCCTTCATCCGGCGAGTATGAGCTTCTTTGACTCGCGACCAGTAGTTGCCACCTTGATTCTGTAGCGAAGTCTCCCAGGCCTTAAACTGATCTTCGTTCAGCAGTTCCTTAAGATCTTTCTCGGGCACGGCATTGAGTCCGACCAAGTTGTAGTAAGAGTTAAGGTACCAAGGGCTATCCCGACTCCAAGCTCCGAAGGTTTTGTCAAGATCTGGAGCGTATTTGGCCATCGAGTCGGCGACCATTTTTTCGAGCTTTTCCGCCTGTTCTCCAGTCATTCGTGCGTTGCAATCTAGGCGATGAACACAACTGGCAGCTACCGTCTCCCACCGATAGGCAAGCCTGGCGTTGACCTCTTTCGTAATAGCCGATTCTTGTTTTTCGGTTAAGATCTCTTTTTTCGCCGCAGACCATAGTGGGGTCTCTTCGGCTTTGGGAGATATTCCGAAACTCGCGGAGCCCAATGCATTTAATCGGGCGTGAATGGCATCGGGTTCGGCATTCCTCACAGATCGACGGATCCAGCTGTCACAACTTTCCGTCCATCTGACAAGTTCGTGTTCGCAGGCGCCTTTGGCAGCAATTCTCAAGAGTCGAGTTTGCTCATCAGAAAGCCCTCCGGCGCGTCGAGCATCCTCAATAGTTGTAGCAAGGCGGCCGTAAATGAGGCTTCGCTGGCGTTCGGCGCGAATGTAGATCTGCTCGGCGATGGCTAGATTTATGATTTCGCGATCTTCGTTTGGAGGCCTAGGGGGAATGAGTTCACCATCCTTTAGTTTTGGTGTGGTCTTAACTTCGGGCTTCTTTGAACGATTGCGGTAAGTTGAAACCCGCGCCTTCCACATCTTTTCCTGCCAATCGGTCAGAACGGCGCTTAGTTTTTTCTGATCGATTCGCTCGGCGTAGCTGATGACCGAGCTAATGTGAAGGCTAAGGCCTCCATCTGGTCGGTTGATCTCATCGAGCATGCTCGACTTCACGACTTTGGTGAACAGTGGTTCTAGTTCTTTTCTTTGCTCGGAACTTAGGGCAACCATGCCATCGAGAGCTGATACCATGGCCATTTGTCCGACCCGGACAGCTTTCAGGTCGCGCTGATTACTCGCACTCGACCAGCTTTCCCGCTCTTCCTCTGTGAGGAGCTCATCCAGCGCGGATTTCCAGATTTTTGAGCGATGGGGAAAATCCTTTTCTTGGAGAGTGCCGTTGACGTAACCCTGCTCCAGCATCCGCTCTTGTTGGGCTGGAGTAATCGAGAGGAGGTTATTCACCGCAGCTTTTTTCCATTGCTCGGTGGCATCGTCGATCGCCTTCTTCATGGCTTCATCGAACTTCTTTTCGCGCTCTTCGCCGAGATCGACACTGGAAGTGATATCGCTGTGAGCTGCGGTGATTTCGCGGCTAAACCACCTAACCTGAGCCTCGCTTCTGGTATCCAGAATAGCTTCGAAATCTTTGAGGATTTTTGCGCGTTTTGCGTCCTCGTCGAGGCCCATTTCTTGGATCTGCTTTTCACTGAGAACATTCGCGACGGTTTTTTTCCAAGGCTCCGTTGAGCGGGGATCGCCACCTTCGACTTTAAGGAAGTTCCTAAGGCCGACCGACGGCTTGTCTCCGGCCATCTCTAAGCTCTTCACCATGTTATCGACCAGCACGGAGTTGACCTTCGCTCCAGCTCCGAACGGCGCTGTGTATTTAGCCCGCATCACATCTGCTGCCTTCTCATTCCATGACTTCATCGATGCTTCGACTGACGGGTCGACAGCTTTTTGCAGAGCTTCCACGGTCGATTTATCGAGCTTCATCGACTTCGCAATTTCGTCGATGAATTCGTTAAGTGACTTCGCTGCCGCCTCCTTTCTTGCGGGCCCGATTTTTTCGGTAAAATCGACGATCGCTTTGTCGAGTTTCGGCGGCAGAGTGGATTCCTTCTCGTCGGCCTCTTCCTTACCCTCCTCGTCAGCTACCGTCTCGGCATCCGCCTTCACTGTCAGCTCTACAATATTGATTGGCTCGGGGACAATCTCGACAAAGGGTTGGTCAATTTGGATACTCTGGCCTTGGCTAAAGCCTGCATTCAAACCGAAGACAAGGCATCCCAGTAAGGTGACTGAGACCGGCGAGAATACCTTTTTCCGAAAGGGGAACAACATCATGAATCAGCTTCGAAATCTCTACGGGCGGACTCCTCTAGAGGCACCTTTTTCGAGGGAGTGGAAGTAGGCGTCGAGTCCAGTTCGGAATTCCTCTGGGAGTTCACGACCTGCACGACCAGTAGCTTGACCGACGCTACGATTGACATCACCCGCCTCGATTTCAGAGCCTGGGCCAAGACGAGCTAGGGCGCTTCCAGTAGCTTTATCGGCGGTTCCGCCACCGCCTGGTGATCCGCCGCCGCCACCTCCACCGCCGCCGGGGGGCTGGCGCTTGGACTGAAGAAGAAGCTCAATCGCTGCAAGCTCCGCGCCAATGGTTTTCTCACCAGTGTCGGGAATCGCTAGCATCATCCTAGCCTCTTCCATAATTTGGGTAGCTCCGGCGAGAAGTTGAAGTTCCTTGCCGAAGGCTTGTTGGCCATTCTCCAGATCCGTGATGTCCCTCATCGCCGATTCGATCAGGTTCACGATCATTTGCTGTTTTTCAGCAAGAAGCAGCGCCTTGTTCGTATAGGGATCCTCCTCAAGGATTAGACGAGTGTTTTCAAGCTCGCGAGTTTCGTCGCGGAGATCCATTTCATCGCGAATGGCTTGCATGACTTTGAGGACGACTTCAGGTGGTAGAGAGTCAGACTGACTCTCGCCTTCGCCTTGTCATGGTGGAGCCGCAGCTGCGACTAATTCTTCGGCCCAGCGGTCTAAGGTGTCAGCCCAAAATTCAGAGGCGGCAATGGATCGACCCGTGAGGTTTTCACCCATTGTCGGAGCCATTTCTTCCAGCTCTCGAACTACGCGTTCGTCCTTCATCGACTGGAGTAGCTTATCGAATCGGGGATCGGGCTTTCTGGTGAGATAGGCTCCTAGGTCACTCTGAATTAGGTAGACGCTCTGGGTTTCGTCCTTCGCTACTGTGGCAATCTCAGTGGCAGCTTCGGTCGCGGTTGCCGCAGCGTCGTGAACCGTAAGCCCAAACGCGTCGAGCGTCCGGCTGTTCAAGCCCTCTGCAATTTCCATCTGCTTCTGCGATGCCGCCTTAAGACGTTTGACAAAGGTTGCTGCTTCAAGACTACCAAGGAGCTCCGAGAGTTGGTCAGCAATCTTGGCGAAGTCGTTGAGAAGATCGGCCTGCTCATCGACGGCTTGATCGAGCTTTTCCTTGGCTGGGGTGTCGCCGCCTTCATCAGTTGGACATTCAGCTTCTTGTCCGGGAGCAGCTCCAAGCGTGGTCTGCGGTAGACTGAGTTTCGGAGCACTTTTGCCCCCGCCGCCTTCGGATGGTGGTTTCTCATCCTCCTCGAGATAACTCTTCTCGTTGTCGGCAATTTGCGGCACGGCAGGCTGCTCTTGCCCGTCGTCTTCTTGCTCGGGGGTTTTGCCGCCTTTACTCGAGTTCTGTTCGCCGTTTTCGACGTTGGGTGCTTCTGGCATCTCGGATGATGGCCCACCAGACGGCTCGCCTGCCTCTGGCTTGTCCTCGCCTTTCTGAGATTCGCCACCGGAAGGTTCGCCTTCACCAGGCTTCGCCTCTTGTGGCTTTGACTCGCCAGATTCTCCCGGCTCACCAGGTTTTGATTCGCTACCTGCCTCCTGCGGCTTGCTTGCTTCGGCTCGTGAGCTCTGTGACAGGAGATCGGCGACTGTGGGCATGCGCTTCTCCGCGATGTCATCCAGTTGGTCGATCATCTCAGCCCAGGTGTTGAGGCGCTGGCCGTCGAATTCTTCGTTCTTGGTTCCCTGCTCGACGAGTTTGCGGCCGATGTCGTTTAGTTGATCAAGTCGATCGGCGTTGGCCTGTTCGTTGGCGGCCTGTTCGGCGATTTGGCGGCGCACTTCTGGACGATCAAGATCGCTGGCGGACATCTCGCGGATTTCTTTATTGCCCTCGTGAAGTTGTTGCTCGCGCTCATAGGTTTCCTTGGCGGCCCCCAACCACTTCCCGAACTCTTCATTGAGCCACATGGCGTGATCTGTAGGGTCGAGAATCTTCAGTTCGAAAGCGCTGGAGTAGCTGCGCTCACGCCCAGGGAGGTAGTCTTCGGCCCAAGCCCGAACGAGCAGAGTCTGCGGTTTCACGCCGTCACGCTTGGCGCAGAACGTGGCGCGTGGGGCGATGTTTTTGGTTTCGGGAGCACCAGCAGCGGCAATCTTCTCACCACGAGCGGCGTCTTTTTGGCCGGGTTTCTTGTAGGGGGAAAACCATTCAAGTCCGACACGCTTCACCCCGAAGTCGTCTTCGACGCTGATATCGAACGGGATCACTTCCGTTTCCAAGACGACCTTTTCTAGGCTGTCACGGGTGGCAGAAATTCCAGGAGCGGCATCTTCAATCGCTTGAACGCGCAGCGTTACCGGCTCGCGCGGAGTCAGATTCAGTTCGTCGACCCAGTTGAACTGATGCTCTTTTGAAGTATCGAGGGAGATATAGTGAGTTTGGACTTTAGAGCCACTAACTGGTTGCTCCAAGCCATCGAGAGTTGCCGATTTTAGAGCCCGACGCGCTTCGGCAATCCATGAAACACTCGCGCCTTTCAGGATTCGAACAGCACCGCCACGAACTTCGACAGGAGGCTCAGATTCATACTCGAGGTATTTTGGAAGACGGACACTTCCAGTCAGTGCCACTAGCTCTGGACGAGTCCGGGGCTTTAGCTCGATGCGCTCCCGGTCGTCGCCGACACGAAGTGCGATCGAAGCGTCTTCTTTCTGTGGTGGGAAATCGAAGCCATAGGCTCCAGTCTCGCCATCCTGCTCGCGGCGAAGTTTTGGTTGGCCTGGGATCGCGGCGGTCGCAGTGGCGGGTTGCCATTCGGACTCGGCTTTGAGGTGAGTTTCTAGATCGAAGTTCTCTGCGAATGGCACGACCAACTCCTTCGGTGCACCATCCACTTGGGCGAAGGTGTAACGCTCGGTATCTGATCCTGGCAGGAACCAGCGACTTAGAGCATTGCGTGCAGCCTTAGGAACAAACAGGGCGGCCAACAAAGCTATAACGGCGATCGCACCAGCTGCCCACGCCCACTGACGCTGCTTTGGTGCAGGGACGGCATCGCTGAGATCACGGTCTTCGACAGCTCCTGCTGCTTGAGCGATCGCAGCTTGAACCAACCGAGGGGAACGGCCTGCGGCGGCGCCTTCCTCAGCAGTTTCGTGAGCCAGTTCGATGGTTCCGAGTAGCTGGTCTCCGAGCTTAGGAAAGCGACGGCGAACAAGGCGAGCGACATCCTCGAAACGGCGTTGTCGAACAACCCAGCGATGATAGACCAACGGCAACCCAATCGCTGCCACTGCGACGCCAGCGATCAGAATCAATCCTCGGACAAGTCCTGGGGTTTCGAAGAAGCGGTCGAGAATGAAGACGAAGATGAACGACAGAATGAGTCCGAAAATCGCAGCGAGGGCAATCTCGGTGAACTTGACCCGCCAAACCTGTTCGCGAAATTCGCCAAGCTTGTTGGTGATGGCAGCGGGGAGAGGCGTTTCCGGAGCCCTCCCGACTGAGCCGGTTTCGGGTGGTTCGTGGTCTGGGCTTTTCGATTCCGCGTCGCTCATGTCGCCAAGTGGTGAATAGGGGGTTAGAGGCCTAACAGCCCCAACCGTTCATCCTAGATTGAGATATCTGTCCCCGCAACAAGTGGGAAGTCGAAAATCAACCCCCTCCAAATCAAAATTGTGCGGGAGATTTGGCTTCGGAGGATGGCCCGAATGCTTCCTGCGTTCGCCTCGGATGTCCGCCGTCGCCTTCGTAAATTGGTTGTGCGCCGTGGCCGATTGTTTATCGTGGCTGCCTAACGGCTGAATGGTGAAAACCTGCCGAAGCAGACCGCTATGGCATCTTTAAGACGAACCATCCTGAACAATTTACGCCGACTGTTGATCGGCCGAGGCTACAGGTTACAGCGAGCCCCCCGTTGCCTGTCAGTCCTCCCGAATGGCGATCTTCGAGTGTCGTTGGATCAGGTTTTAAGCGAGAGGATGCTTGAGCTCAATGATCCTTCCGACATGTTTTTTCTGCAAATTGGAGCGTTCGATGGGGTCTCGAACGATCCGATTCACCATCATGTGGTGAAGCATGGTTGGCGAGGAGTGTTAATTGAACCTCAGCCTTGGGCCTATGAGCGTCTGAAGGAGACTTACAAAGATTGTTCCGGTCTCGTGATCAGGAATGTAGCCATTTCAGATCAGGGATCCAAGCGAGAACTCTTCGTCTTAGACACTGAGAACCCAAAGGCGCCGCATTGGGCTGGGCAGGTCGCCTCGTTTGATCGGGCAACAATCACCAAGCATGCGGCTCTCGTTCCAGAGGCAAATGAAATCCAATCCATCGTTGTCGATGTCATGCCTTTAAAGGCGGTGATCTCAGAACATCAAGTGGAGCGAATTGATGTCCTTCAAATTGATACCGAAGGGTTTGATTTTGAGATCTTGAAGATGGTCGATTTTGAGGCCTTAGCACCGTTCGTGATTCACTACGAACACTGCCACCTCAATAAGGCCGATGCCGAAAAGTCGTTTCGGCTTCTGATTGAAAATGGTTATCAGGTTGCTGTTGGCGAAACCGATACCATCGCTCGGCTTACAATTCCGACTTAGCCAATGGCATCGAAACGAAGAGCGGCATTCATCAAGCTGGGTGAGTTCTCGCATATCAATGCGGGTATTCTTGGCGGCTTGAACCGAGTCTTTCCAGATGTCGACTTCGATGTCATTGATGTTCGCGACCACATTAATTTTAAGGCCTGGTCAAATGTTGCAGCGACCGCGTTGGAATATGCGCCAGAGCTTCTATTGCGCCGCCAGACGCCCGGCGACTGTCTTGAAAAGTCGGCATGGATCTTTCGGAAATTCGAAGTCACATTGCCGGCTTAGTTTCGGATGCTAACTACGACTTCACTTTTCAGACTCAGTCTCGCTTTGATGCCAGATGTCCTGGGATTCCGCACTTCGTCTACACCGATCACACCCATCTGGCGAACTTGCTGTATCCTGATACCAGGCAGCGCGATCTCTTTCCAAGGCGCTGGATTCGTCGTGAAAAGGTGATCTATCAGAGGGCTTCGACCGTGTTCACAATGAGTAATCATGTCAGCCAGACCCTGAAAGAAAGCTACGGGCTTTCCGCTGACAAAGTGGAAAAAGTGTTCGCTGGGGCTAATATAGTGCCCAAGGCGGGCGTCCAAAATCGCTCATACGGTTCTCGGGAAATATTGTTTGTTGGTGTAGATTGGGAACGGAAAGGCGGGCCGCAGCTTGAGGCTGCCTTCATCCAACTTCTCAAAACGGTACCAGACGCCAAACTCGTTGTCGTCGGCTGTTCACCCGATTTGCGCCATGTTCCAAATACGCGGGTTGTTGGAAAAGTCCCATGCGAAGAAGTATCGGCCTATTTTTTGCAGGCAGATCTTTTTTGTCTACCGACGCGCGCTGAACCGTTTGGGATTGTCTTCCTCGAGGCGATGATGCACGGACTCCCGGTCGTTGCTACGGAAGTAGGGGCACTGCCTGACATCGTCGGATCCGATCAGAGGGGAATACTGTGCCAGATGGATGATATCGATGGTTTAACGGACACGCTCAGAGAGTTTGTATCCAGCCCAGAGAAATGTGCATCGTATGGAGCCCACGGGGTTAAGGTCGCTAGCCAGCGATTCACCTGGGATGCGGTGGCGGAAAAAATGCGTGCTCGGATCGAAGAACAACTTGGATCTACTGCGAAATGCCACTCGGCTTGAGGAAGGAGTCTAATTCACAAAGGAATACCTGCAGCCCTATCGCTGAAGCTGGTTCTTCTCCGATTTTTCAATTTTGAAGAAAATTAGCAACTCAGACCGAGCCCTTGGGTTTCATAATCACATGAAGCGCTCAGCAACATACCTCGCAGTCGTGGCCGTCGCAGGATTCGGCCTTTCTCTTCCTGTTTTTGCAGATAATGATAATGATGCTAAGAAGGCACCGGTTCCTGGTGGCGATCCCAGCAGTTCCAAATTCGGTCCCGGTAAAGGAGCCGCGTCTGAAGGTCGCGGCGCAGGCGGTCCCGGAGGGGCAAAAGGTGGAGCCAAAGGTGGCGCGAGGGGTGGACAGCAACGCCCAGGAGGGGCAGAAGCTCTGAAGGAAACCGACACCGATGGCGACGGCAAAATCAGTAAGGAGGAGTTCATCGCGGCCAGCGCTAAACGCGCAGAGCGTATGTTTGATCATTTCGACGCCGACGATAGCGGCGACTTGGACTTGAAGGAGCTGGCAGCTATGCGCCAGCGCGCTCAGGGCGGACGTCCCGGCGGACCTCAGCGTCCAGGTCAGGGTGGGAGCGGAGAAGGCGAAAGGAAGCGCCCTCAGCGTCCCGGTGGAGGCGAGTAAGACGCCAGAACAAAACGTTTCAACGCAGGTTCCGGTTCAGTCCGGGCCTGCGTTTTTTTATCGAGTCCTTCAACCGGGTTGGAGCGCTTGAGAATTTATTTGCCTGCTTTTCTATTCGCCTTGACTAGTTCTCCATGAACGAGACTGAGGCACCTAAGAAAAAGAACGTTGGGAAAATCATTGGGTTCGGATGCCTTGCCCTCGCAGTGGCTGGGGTAATCGGATTCGGATGCCTAATTTTCGGTGTTACCAAATTGCTAAAATCCAACGCTCCTTATAAGGATTCAATTGCCGCAGCGCAGTCAAATCCGGATGTCATCGACGCCCTTGGAGAGCCGGTAAAGCCCGGATTTTTTCTGACGGGCAGCCTTAATATCAACAATGGAGTTGGCGACGTTTCTTTCCAGATCCCGGTTTCTGGCCCCAATGGAAGTGGCACGATTCTTGTGGAAGGAGACCGGCCCTCAGGATCCTCAAATTGGAATTACACGACTTGGGAGCTCGATGTCAAAGGCAGCTCGGATCCAATTCCTCTTAGCAAGTAGCTGTTTAAATTCTGCTCGCAGGAGCGGGTCGCGGGGCACATCGCCCCCGATGGCTATGACCTCGCCTCGCTGATAGAGGATCCCGATTATATCGACTCTCAGTTTGATTGCGTTTACACCGGAGTTGGCGCGATCCCATGGTTGCCTGACATCACGGGGTGGGGGAAAATTTTGGCCGGTTTTGTGAAGCCATGATGGCAATTTTACCTCCGTGATGGCCATCCGATGTTGGCGACGCTAGACGACGAACGTGATGACGAGCAACTCGTCGTTCGGTGGCCCTACTTTGCGACTGAAGAACCACAACGTTGGGAGGACGAAACAAGTTACTCAGGCTCCGCGACACTCCGAAACGAAGTCGACTACTCTTGGAACCATTCCATCGCTTCGGTGGTCATGGCGCTGATTGACGCGGGGCTCGTCATTGATGAACTGAGAGAAATCCGCCACCTCGATTGGCAGGCTTTTCCCTCAATGGAGAGCCCTCAATGGAGAGCGCTACGTCATGCCTGAAGATCAGCGAGACCTACTGCCGCTGCAGTTCTCTGTGCTAGCCCACAAGCCTGCTTAGCGCCGCGCTTTCTGCCAAGCCTGGTATTCGGCAACCTGATCCAAGCTCATCCGCCACTGCTCGAGAAAGAACTGGGCGAGTGCATCCCGCTCAGCTCCTTGCCGAATAAGAGGTTCTGACGAGACTGGCTTTCCTCTTGCTAGGGAATAGTCGCCGATTTTTTGGAGATAGTTGCGGCGCTCTTCGACGGCAATCAATAGGGGAGGCCAACCTGCTTTAAGCAACGGAAGGTTGGCGAGAAGTCGAGCCATTCGGCCGTTGCCATCGGCATAGGGATGAATCGCAGTGAAGCCGAGGTGAAGGTCGGTGTAGGCTTTAGCGAGACGTTTCTCCAGCTCATTCCGGGAGCGTATTGGTGCTTTACCAGATGCCTCGGCAAGAAGATCCAGCCATGCTTCGACAAGTCCTGAGACTTGATGGGGATCTGCATAGTCATGCCAACGACTTTGCCCGGCTGAGGTCAATGCGGTGGTTCCATTTTGCTCGATCTTCCACTCTCCAATTGGGGCAAGCGGATTCAAGGGAGCGCCTGACATGACGCAGCGATGGAGGCTATGCAGTTCGCGAATTCGGACGGTGTCGCCTCGATGAAGCCAGTTCTGAACAAGGTGAATCGCTTCAGCATGGCCATGAATTTCCTGGTGCTCCCGGAGACTCTTACCGCTGATCGTCAGCCCTTCCGTCAGGACAAATAGCGTATCGCCAGCGCTGATCGTATTGCCCTCGAGGGCTGTCGAGGTATGCGTCCAAACGGAACACAGTTCTCTAGAAAGTCCTTCGGCGAGATCGCGATCCAGTCCTTTTAGAAAACCCCAACTCTGGTGTTCGGTAGTAGCCTTTCCCAACCGCAGGGCTGTGGAGACTTGTTCGGTCGAGATTTTTAGCGCCTGCGACAGAGCCATAACGGTGGCCTTTCTAGCTCCTGATTGACCGTTCTCCAAGGAGCTTAGAGTCGCTTGCCGAATCCCAGCAGCTGAAGCCAACTCGGCCTGAGTGAATCCCGCAGCCTTTCTGAGTTGTCGGATCGTTTCCACCCGACAAGATAATTATACGGTTACGAAACCGCAACCGCATAATCTTCCGAGGTCATTGTTCGCGCGCTGGCGCGCAGCGCTCGCCACGATGTAGCGCTTCAGCAAGGTGCGCATGCTTTCGACCTTCTCCGGGTGTTCGGCGTAGAGGTTGTTGGACTGTCGCGGCTCATCCTTTAGATTGAAAAGGAGGCCGTCATGCCCTTTGCCGTAGGCTTCCAATCCGAAATGCTTCAGGTAGAATGCAGGTTCTTTGGGAGCACCCTTGGATGCGTCGATAGGAACCCAATCACCCTGACGTAGAGCGTATTGCCCGCTCGCGGAAAGTTGATCGTGCCATCGCCAAAATAGTAGTCGAACCCTTGGTCGATCGGCCCGCCAGGAAAGCGCTTAGTCCAGTCATAGGAGTCAGCCTTGACCCAATCTTTCTTCACCACCCTTGGCTTTCGAATGGCATCGAAATCCCAACCCAAATGCCATTTGCCAAAGCACCCCGTCCGGTAGCCTCTGGCCTGAAACATCTTGGCCAGAGTGAAGTCATCCGGCTTGAAGACCGTCCCATCAAACGCTCCAACGATGCCATGAAATCTGCGCCAGTGGTGTTGGCCAGTGAGAAGTGCAAACCGGCTTGGTGTGCAGATCCCCAGACGAACTGTGTCCATCTGTGAAGGTCATGCCCTCGGCCGCCAGTCGATCGAGATTCGGCGTCTGGATTGGCGCCTCTGCATTGCCGTAGGACACGTCGGCAACGCCCATATCGTCGGCGTAGAGAATAACGACATTCGGGAGCTGAGCTGCGATGAACGTTGTTGACCCTAAAAGCGTCAGAAGAGTTGCCACGAGGCAGAGTGATTTCTTCATAAGTAGTTCTACGCAAGGAATCGATCTATGCTTCCATCATTCAACATCGTTGTCCCAGTCCCCGTCCCGCAGGCTCTGGCGTCCGCGGCGCCGGTCTGCCCGATGTTGCATCTGACGAATTTGTTTCGGAGTCAGCTCTTCCTCGTCATCGCGCCCCTTCGATTTGCCGGCCATGATGCAGCCGATCGGTTCGATCTTGCCGACGACACTTGCCAAGTCGAATTCGGCGATCTGAGCGATGATTGTCTCGGGATCTTTGTAGCCGATCGGGGTTTCTGTGATGTCCGGCTTGCCTGAATACCAACGAACGTCGATGCCCGCAGTGGTTCGTTTCAAGGCGGCTTCTAACGATTCGCCACCTCGACGGGCTTTCCGACGCAAGTCCCTGAGGACACCAGTCCGTGACTGATTGCGACCAGCGCCGTGCGGGCTGAACCCGAGATGTTCGGGATTGTCGGCACCGAGGGTGAGTAGAATCGGTTGAGCCATGTTCAGAGGCACCAACCCGATTAGCGGGTTTTCGGATTCATCGTCGCGCCAAGCTGGAGTTGCGCCCTTTCCGTGAAGGTAGACGCCGTGGCGATGCCAAATGAAGTTGTGTGGATTCCAAGTCGACCATTCTGCTTGGGCACCTAGCCGATCGAGAAACCGGTTGTGGATGGACTGGTGATTCGCTTTCGTCCAGCGGGCTAAGTATTGAAGAGCCTCCCAGTAGGCTTCGCCGCGCGGGGTGTTTGGATCTAGCCAAGCTGCGGCATCGGGAATTCCACGGGCGACTTTCTTGGTGTGCTTGAGGGCGGCGTTTTGGCCGCGTTTAAAAACATGAGCGCCAAGCCCTCGACTTCCGTGGTGAGTAACGAGGACATGAAAATCACGATCCTTCAGGCGCTCTACAACCTCTCCATGACCGGCTTCAGTGAGCAGGCTAGCTTCGGCCTCACCAAGCCGGAAGCGGCCGAGAAACGCGAAATGGTTGCCGTCGCCTTGGTCAGCCATGTGGATCTTAGCATGGCGCTCTAGCCCTTTGAGAAACGGATTACTCCATACGGGTTCGCTGGTGACGGGGTGAGGCACGAGATCATTTTCAGGACGCCCTCCGGGCCCGAAGCGGGTGACCTCCATCAGTATGTCGAGCATGGCTGAGGAATCGTCGGAGTCCTTCGCTTCGAAAAACGTCGCCGCTACCGAGCAGCAAATATCAGAGCCGGTCGCAGACGGAATGATGGCATCGCGAACCGCCACGACTCCACCGACCGGGATCGCGGCTTCGGCAGGGCCAACCGGACATGCGTCAGGCATTAGAGCCCCGCGTTCGACATTCGGAACACGAAGTAGCTGAGACATCGCGCGCTCCACCGAAGCTAGATTATCGGTGGCGATCTGGTTTTCGGGATCGGCCGAAATCGCACGACTACAAGGCGCAGGTTCCTCGCGACGCCGAAGCTTTCCTCCGTCGCCTCCGAATTTTCGGCGCAAAAGTTTCAGAGCGTAGTCGCGATCTGCAACGCCGCGGGACTCAAGTTGATCGAGTTCGGCTCGCGCTAGCTCCAGACTACCATTGGCGGCAGTCCAGCCCTCGGCGGCCAACTCGTCATCAGTTAAAATAGACAAGATGGAATCGGGTGGGTGTTTGCGGCGGCCCGAAGGATCATACCCGATTTTTTAGAAAACGTCTGATTTATTCTCTGCGTTGATAGCCAGACCTCTCTTGAAGGCTGTCCGAGCTGCGCAGGAGCAGTTTTCGATTTTAGCTCTGGAGCCTCGACGGCGGTTTTTAACTCAGCTCGCTATTTCGCTAATTTTGGAAGTCTCGAACCGGTCTCCTCAAGTAGTTGGCTGAGTTTCTTGTTCAATTCTTCGACTTTTTCGGGCATGCTCGCTGAGAGGTCTCTGGCCTCGCTCAGATCGTTCTCGAGATCATAAAGCTCGAACTCTTTGTCGCCAGCGTAGCGCTTGAGCAATTTCCACTTCCCGTCGCGAATGATCGAGTATGGGAGAATGCCGCCGCGATAGTGTGGAAAATGCCAAAGTAGCGAACGTTCCAAGAGATCGCCGCCAGCCAGCAAAGGGCGAAGGTCGACCCCATCGGTAATGTGATCTGCGGGCAAATCGACATCGGCTGCCGAACAAATCGTCGGAAAGAGATCAGGGCTGATGGCTGGGGTCTCCGTGGTCGCTCCTGGAGTCGTAACACCGGGCCATCGGATGATTAGAGGCACACGTATTCCGCCTTCGTAGGGGTGACCTTTGCCCTGACGGAGCGGCGCGCACTCGGTCGGGGATCCATTGCTATCAAGCCCGCCATTATCGGAGGTAAAGATCACAATAGTACGTTTTGAAACATCGATTTCTTCTAGTTTTTGAAGCACTTTACCGACCGCATCATCGAGACTAGCGACCATTCCAGCATACTTCGCATTCTTCTTTCTAGGGAAGCGGGCGGTTTGGTCATTCTTGGATTGGATAGGTGTATGCACTGTATAGGTCGACATTTGCAAAAAGAAGGGCTGTTCGCGGCCAAATTCCTCGATGAACGAAATAGCCTCATCTGCCTCTCGGTCAGTGAGATACTCTCCCTTTTTACGTCCAGGAAGGTTATAGATGCCCTGCTTGAGTTTCGGGTTCGTATAGGGATCAAAGTAGCTTGGCGGCTGACCGTAGTCACAGCCCCCGTAATTGAAGTCATAGCCCTGATGTTCTGGGTAGTATGGATCGTATCCGAGGTGCCATTTTCCGATGTAGCAGGTCTTGTAACCTTTCGACTTCAGCGCTTCGGCGATCGTGAAATGTTCCTTCGGTAGAAAGAACGGGTTCTTGGGACAGAGCAGACCGTCTTTTCCCGCAGCGCCGTAGCCTTGGTCAAACGGCGTATCGAGACCGCCCTTACCACCTTGAAACCGCGCTCGAATCCAGTCGGTGATTCCGATGCGCGAGGGATACTTGCCAGTGACGACGCTGGCACGAGTCGGTGAGCAAACGGCGGAGGCTGCATAGCCGTTAGTGAACCGAACTCCCGAAGCGGCTAGCGCATCAATATGCGGCGTCTCGTAGTAATCAGCATCGTAGCAGCCGAGATCTTTCCAGCCTAGGTCATCGATCAGGAACAAGACCACGTTCGGTGGTTCTGCGGCCAATGAAACGGATGGCAGCGTTAAAGCGAGAGCAACCGATCCAATTTTTGCGACATCGATCAACGACTGGAAATAACGGAACATGTGCACAGAACGGCGTCGGACGGAATCGAATTTCAAGCATCCTAGAACTTGTTGAGATTCTTCAGCCGAAATCGGAATCCTGATGTTGCGTGATCGGTTTTTGTGGCTACGATGCCTCTCCCGTTGCTCACGTGGCGGAATTGGTAGACGCGCATGATTCAGGTTCATGTGGGGTAACCCGTGAAGGTTCGAGTCCTTTCGTGAGTATTATTTTAACTCCATCCTAAAACAGCTAGAGCGTGCAGGATCCCGAGTTTGTTCATGGCGCCTTCGCGAAAATCGCGGGGCGTTACGTCGTTACCAATCATGTGCTTAGCTTGGGAATCGATATTCTCTGGCGGAAGGAAGTGGCCAAGATCGTAGCTGGCTATCACCCTGAATCGGTATTGGATTTAGCGACTGGTAGTGGTGACTTGGCCGAAGCGGTGGCTCACGCTAGCCCAGATGCTAGGGTTGTCGGTGCCGACTTTTGTGAGCCGATGCTCGAGGAAGCCAGGCGAAAGGGGTTACCTGAACTGGTAGTCGCCGATGGAACGGATCTGTTTTTCGATACCGATTCTTTTGATGCGCTGACCGTCGGGTTCGGCCTGCGCAACATGTCGTGCTGGCCAACGGCATTGAAGGAAATGCGCCGTGTAGTTCGGCCGGGAGGTCCAGTCGTCGTACTCGATTTCTCAATTCCTAAGCCGCCGCTTTCGGTTTTTTACCGCTCCTATCTCCACAATGTCATGCCACGAGTGGCTGGTGTGTTGACGGGGCAGCGCGAAGCTTATCAATACCTGTCTGGTTCGATCGAAAAATTTCCATCGGGGGACGCTATGCTCGAACTGTTTGCTGACTGTGGGCTCAGGGATGCTTATCACCGCCCTCTGTCTGGTGGGATCGCGGCAATTTATGTCGGGATCGCCTAGGGAGCTGAGGGTGCCTTGTCAGACTTACGGTTCGATCCCGAACTCGCTGAGCCTGACGCTCTGAAAAACAAGGTCGGCTCTCGATGATTCGTAGAGAATCCCAATCGTTTCTGGATTGATCATCACGAGCGAACTGTAGGCACCCCCGGCAGCATCGAGCAGGATTTGCAGGTCGGTAGGCCAAGTCTCTCCCGCATCAATACTGAGTTTAATGGTCATGTATTTGCGCTGCGTCTTGCTGTTCGGATTGGAGAAAATCAGCAGGTCTTGGCCTCGGGATGTCCGGTGAGAAATGAGACTGGCCATGCAAACCGGCTCGGGAAGCGCACCGTGATCTGTGGAGTGAATCTTCCAGGTTTTACCGCGGTCTCGGGTAGTTGATATGGCTCTACCATTGGTTGCTGATTTATCGCCACGGTTCCGATTGTCTCGCATATTGAGCATCAACTGTCCATTGGGCAGCATCGCGACCGCACATTCAGTGGTATTGCTCCGGGCTGCGTTAGACACGTTCCAAGTCCGTCCATGGTCGCGACTGGTGATGATGTTTGAAAACGGAACACCATTTTCGTCACGGCCCTGAGTTGGGATAACCAATGACCCGTCGGGCAAGCAAATTCCATTCCCTGGTGCTGGAGCAAAAAGATACCACTTCGGATCTTTAAGCCGTTTTGTCCAGTTTTCGGGTTTTGACCAGGTGATCCCGTCATCCTTGGAGCGCACGACCATGAACTGAGTCGACTTGCCAATCGCGTGGCCAGGTTCGGAGCCATCACGGACCCATTGATGCGTGCCGGGTTTTCCATGTGTCCAACAAGCGGAGACGAAGATTTCTCCGGTTTTCGTGTCGACTAGAATGTTGGCGTCAGAGCAGCCGTTTTGGTTTTCAGGAAGCCCACCATGTTCGCCCATATCCATGATCGGAGTAGGGGCTTCCCATGTCTTTCCGCCGTCAGTCGATCTCGAAAGGCCGATGTCCATGTGCCCCTGAAGGTCTCGACGGCTGTCGTAACGCATATCATAGACCGCCAACAAAGTTCCGGCGTTTGTCTTGGCAAGTCCAGGAATCCTGAAGGTGTGGCAGTCGTGATCGCCCTGTTTGTGAATCACTACGAATGGGCGGGTGACGTGATCGAGCTTTTCAAGATCACCCACCAAACTGGCTGAGATTATATCAATCTGATTCCGGTGAGGCCGAAACGCGATCATTCCCAAAGCATCCGGCGTCTTGGCCAATTCATGGATTTTTCGGCCATTGATTGAGATCTTCACCGCGCCATCAGCGCCCCGATGAGCGGTAAACTGAAACGGCTTACCTGCTGCGATATGATCCCGATTCGGTCCAAGAAAAATCGGCTTGTCGCCAATCTCCGACCCCTCGATAAATAACTGACCGTCCCGACTGTCGAAACCGAAGTTAATGCCGTCTCCCAGCATTACTGACGCACCCGTACCATCGAGCAGGGCCAGTTGAATTTCTGCATTGAGGTCGAAAGCACCGCTCAGCACACCCGCACCGCAGGTCACAAGTTCGGTCGCTCCACGGATCGACTGGGAAAGTTCCCAGCTGCTGGTTCTTTTTACTAGGTCTGCCTTGTTGGAATCCTTAGCGTGAAGGGTAGGGGAGATAGAGAAAGCCGTCGCGAGCACAAGCCAAGCACCTAAGACAATCCGTTCCCTCAACATGATGTATCCTACAATTGTCCCAGCGCGACCGAATGCAAGAACGGACGGCAGGCGCAACCTTGATCAGATTTGAAAAGGCAGAAATGCAGTCTTGGGATATCCGACCGCGTTCTTGATCGTGCCCTTGCTAAGAACCCTCTCCCCGCAACCTGCGACGATGATTAAGCCAAGCGTCGCGGTGATGGAGAACCCAATCCGTCAATGCCTTCTCAAACCCAATATCTCCACCATCCTGCTCACTGAGCAGCCACTTGTGCTTGAGAATTTCCTCCCGCTCCGCAAGAAATTCGCGATAGAACAGAGGAGTGTTAAGGGTTTTGGTGCCCATGGTACCGGACGCATAGCGTCTCCGTAATCCCATCGGAACGCAAGTTAAGTTTCCAACAATCGGATCAAACGCGAAACCGATCGTTCTTGGCCTTGTCATCGGAGTCGGCATGGGCTTTTCTGATGAAGGTTACGGCTTAGCTTGTAACCTGATCTTTCAAATATTTGTGTTTTATATAAGAATTTTGAAATGAACGATTTAATCACGTTCACACGATATATTAGTAAATAATTATTCACTTATTGTTGATGGCAGGCTACCAAACATCCTATGCGCACGGCGAGATTCTCAAGCAGCGCCATCGTTTTGAAGAGGCCATCGCAGCGTTTTATGAAGCGCTAGGTCACCGTCCGAATGATCCTTGGGCTCTAGCTGAAATAGCCATCTGCCAGAGCCACATCCCAGGTGGAGAATTGATGGCCTGCGACACCATGAACGAGGCGATTTCGAATGACCCGCAATGTGCCTATTTTCATGGCCAGAAGGCATGGTTGCTTTGTCGCGCAGGCCGACCAGTGGAAGCTGGTAACTTCGCACAATCTTGCATTGATTTGGAACCGGGAGATCCGCTAGGGCACACCATGATGGCCATGGTTGAGTGTGACAAGGAGGCTTGGGTGAGCGCAGAACACCATGCGAGAGAAGCCTTGGCGCTGAATTCTGACAGTCCGGGACCCCCCAATTTTCTCTGTCAGGCACTGTACGAGCAGGGAAAAATCACAGAGGCTGCTGAGATTGCGACCAGCCAACTAGCGCGATCCCCAGAGAATGCGTACGCTCATTACAACGCCGGATTCACAGCCCTTGCTCAAGGAGAACAAGAGAGCGCCGAAGGTCATTTCTTTGAATCCCTGAGGATCGATCCGCAGTTCGAACACGCAAGATTCGGTATGCTCGAAGCCGTCAGGGCGAGATCGGGACTCTACCGAAAATTCCTCAAGATCTACTTTAAGCTTAGAAGCAAGAACAGTTGGGTCTTCGCGCCAATCACCAATCTGACCGGAACCAGCATTCAAGCCGTTGCCACATTGCTAATGTATCGAGATCCTCTCTTCCGAGCTGCCTTGGACACGAACGACAAATTAATGGCGATCCTCGGGGGAGGCTGCCTGCTGCTCGCGGTGCCGATTGGCATCCTCGCATTGGTCCTTGGTAGTCCCTTATTCGCAAAGGTGGTGGCTGTCTGCCTAGCGCTTGGTCTGTATATCGCCGCAACCTTCAGCGATGAACTCCCTGATCGCCTTAAAATGTAGAGCGTAGCTGTTGTGCGGCCAATAGCATTCACGACAACATAACTTCATACAATATATGTAATCGAAAATAACAAGGTAGTGGGTCAGATGCGATTTAGTCAGTATAATTCCCGTCATCCAACTCGTAGCGGATTCCCTCTTTCCGCACGCGTGGATTAGGTCCGCCGCTCTCAGGGTCGTGATACCATGGAGTCATCACCCGCTGCAGGAATGACTTTGGATTGATCCGAGGCTTCTGCATACGCTCAGCGAACGCGGCGTTTCTTTCGGATAACCTTCGGGGATGGGTTCGAACATTCCCTGCAGACTACTTTAAGGAGCTTTGTCGGCTACGAGGTGTTGAGCTGCGGGATGACATGAAGCTACCCCAGTATTTCGGCAAACTGACTAATAATCTTGTCTATCGGAGGATAGCTCCTGGTCTCTTGCGAAAGCTAAAAGAGCGGCGCGAAGAGATGGGAAGCAAAAGCAACAAGCTGCACTCGTGGCTCAGTGAGGACGTTGGTCTGAGGGGGGCGCTAGTCCACCTTGGCCTCGTGGTGGGCA
>Ga0114953_1000603_pt1 | contig 26573 bp, 21 predicted proteins | sample SidtaG_FD_87298 | JGI IMG/M metagenome (GOLD analysis project Ga0114953, IMG submission 87298) | Marine algal microbial communities from Sidmouth, United Kingdom - Sidmouth_Male2 metaG | ecosystem: Host-associated > Algae > Red algae > Unclassified | place: Sidmouth, United Kingdom | collected...
AGAGAATGTGTTCACCGTAAGATTCCGCTCACCTGCCTGCCGGGAGCGACGGCTTTTGTTCCAGCATTGGTCGTGTCTGGAATCCCCTGTGACAAATTTTTCTTTGAAGGTTTTCTACCTCATAAAAAAGGTCGGCAGACGCGTCTTTTATTCCTAGCTGAACTGCCTTATACTTTTGTTTTATACGAATCGCCTTATCGTTTAGTAAAGTGCCTGGAACAACTAAAAGAGCATTGTGGAGAAAATCGGATCGCTGCCGTTTCCCGGGAAATCACTAAGGTTTTTGAGGAAAATATTACGGATACCTTGCCGAATTTAATTGAGCATTTTAAGGCCAAGAAAGTGAAGGGTGAGATTGTGGTGGTGGTGGCGGGGAAACAGAGGGTTTAAATTTGTTTATTTGTTTAATCGTTTATTTTTCGCTAAGAACAATTGTCTATCAGGCACAAGGGGGTTCAATAATCTGTGTCTTATTTCTTACGATAATATTGCGTAACAAGACCCTAATTAACATGTAGTTATTATAGCAAAAAAATAGATTTAATTGTTTTAACAAAACGCACACTTTACAAAAAACATACTACACTAAAAACGATTAAACAAATAAACACCTCAACGATTAAACGATTAAACAAATAAAACACCCCCTACACATGCAACGCCCGATTCCCCGTAGCCGCCAGTGCTGCCTCTTTCGTCGCCTCCGAATACGTCGGATGCGCGTGACTCATACGAGCAATATCTTCAGCTGAACCTCGAAACTCCATGATGGCTACCGCTTCGGCAATCAGATCCGCTGCTCTGGCACCGACCATATGTACGCCGAGTACTTCATCGGTTTCTTTGTGCGCAATGATTTTCACCATCCCTTCCGTGTCCATACTCGCACGGGCACGCCCCAGGGCTTTAAAAGGAAACTTACCTACGTTGTAAGGAATTCCTGCTTCTTTGACTTGTGCTTCCGTTTGACCTACGGCCGCCACTTCTGGCCACGTATATACGACGCCCGGAATCAAATTATAATTGATGTGCGGTTTTTCTCCTGCCAATAATTCAGCTACCATGACACCTTCTTCTTCGGCTTTGTGGGCCAACATCGCGCCTTTTACCACATCTCCGATGGCGTAGATACCGGAAACATTCGTTTGCAAATGTTGGTCTACTGCGATCCGACCTTTTTCATCTTTTTCCACTCCCGCATTTTCTAATCCGAGATTATCAGTGTAAGGACGACGGCCGATGGCAATTAGACAATAATCAGCTTCGATGGATAAAATATCCTCGGTATCTTTTTTCTTGTATTCGACCGTGACGCTATTTTTACCAGCTTTTACATCCGTCACGGCGTGACCGAGATAAAATTTCATCCCGATTTTTTTCAAAGCACGTTGTAATTCTTTGCTACAATCCTTGTCCATCCCCGCGATAATGCGGTCCATAAACTCGACGACAGATACTTCTGTTCCCAATCGTGCGTAGACCGAACCCAATTCTAATCCAATGACACCGCCACCGACGATGACCATTTTTTTAGGAACCTTTTTTATATTTAAAGCTTCGGTAGAAGTAATGACTCTGTTTTTATCGTAATTGAAAGAAGCGGGCGTGATGGGTTTTGATCCGGTGGCAATGACCACATTTTTACCTTTGATCTCTTCTTTGGAACCATCATCTTTAGCAATGCTCACTGTGTTTTTATCTACAAAAGAGCCGTGTCCGTGGTAGACTTCTATTTTATTTTTTTTCATCAAAAAAGCCACGCCTTTACAGGTCTGATCTACTACCTCATCCTTACGCTTGATCATCTGTGGCATATCCACTTTTAGATTGCTTAATTTAATACCGTGTTCCGAAAATTTTTCGGCAGCATTGTGATAATGTTCCGAAGAATCCAGCAGTGCTTTAGAAGGAATACAGCCAACGTTTAAGCACGTACCACCGAGGGTAGCATACCGTTCGATGATGGCTGTTTTAAGTCCTAATTGTGCAGCTCGGATGGCCGCTACGTAACCGCCGGGTCCTGAGCCTATAATGATGAGATCGAATTGCATAATGTATTTTATTAGTGTTGTTAATTGGCTAGTTGGCCAGTTGGCTTCTCTTTAACGTGTTTTGCTTCTTGCCGCTCGCCGCTCGCTTGGACGTCCTCGTCCAGAAGCTCTTACTTGTTGAAAAAATCCTTTATTTTACATAAATATTCTGATAGTTTTTCACCAAATCAGGTGAATTCATTTATCAATTTGCTCTTTAAAAAATAATACGACACCCTCTGGGGTCGATCAAACGCGGGCCTCGTATCTCGGCTAACATAATGTGATCCCTCTGGGATCATTTCGAAGATATGTATTGAAAAATGTATAAAAATTAAAAGAGGATAAAGCCATGATCAAAAACAACTGTCACTTGTATGAACAACTCTCCCGTCCTTACAAATCATTATTCAATATTGGAGATTCATGATTCATTATTGATTCAAACTCCTTTATCATTATTACCATTTCCTTTACCTCCGTCTCCGCCCGGCTTTGGTCCGCGACGTCCACGCCCCCGGCTTTTGTTCCGTCTTTTTGGTTTGTCCCCTCCCGCTTTGTCTTTACTTTCCGGTTTTGGTCCACGCGGATTGTTATTTTGTGGGCCACGTCGATCACCGGATTTATTCCGATTTCCTTTTCGGGAACGATTACTTTTTCTCCGCTTCTCTGGTGGAAGATCCACCACACCCGTTAAGTTTTCTTCAACACCTACTGGCTCTTCCTCGGCAAAATTCATCGCCATAATATTCAGGTCAAGCGGCATTTCGTTGTTGCGGTTCATTTCCAGAATCTCCTTTACCTTATCCACTTTGAGTGGGTAAAATTTACCTCGCCCCCGATCTTTTTCGTAACAATAATACATAAGTTGCTTAAAGACATCGGTTTTTACCAAAACGGTATTTCCCGCTTCTGTTTTCAGCTTATCCGCTCCTTTCGGAAAATGGGAAAGTGCGTCCATGTAGGAATCCAGTTCATAGTTAAGACAGCACTTAAGTCGGCCACATTGTCCCGAAAGCTTGGATTGATTGATCGCCAGATTTTGGTAACGAGCCGCAGCGGTGGAGACCGATTTAAAATCAGACAACCAGGTAGAGCAACAAAGCTCCCGTCCACAAGATCCGATTCCTCCAATTCGGGCGGATTCTTGCCGGGCACCGATCTGTCGCATTTCAATTTTAATTCTAAAATCCTTGGCGTATTGACGAATGAGTTCGCGGAAATCAATTCGTCCGTCTGCCGTATAATAAAAGGTAGCTTTTCGACGATCTGTTTGAACTTCTACGTCTCCAATTTTCATTTTGAGGCCAAGGGTACGAGCGATGACCCGGGCACGCACCATGATCGGTTTTTCGTCTGATAATACTTCGGCGTGTTTTTCCAAATCTCGTTGGTTCGCCACTCTAATCACTTTTTTAATAATCGAATCCTCCTTTACCCTCTTTTTCTTCATCTGCATTCGGACCATTTCGCCCGAAAGAGAAACCCGGCCAACATTCCAACCCGTCCCTGTATCCACAACCACCATATCGCCCGTACTTGCGTGTACGTGCGGTGGATTGTGAAAAAATTCTTTACTTGCTCCCTGTTTAAAACTAACTTCGAGCAAACCATATTCGGAAGGATCATCGTATTCCATAGTAGACAACCAATCGTAAGTATTGAGTCGATTGCAGCCACCGGAGCCGCAGCCACCGTTGCTATTACAACCACCAGGTTTACCATCTTTTCCAGGTGCACAACTTGAACAAGCCATAGTTTTTATTTTGTCAGCGTAGCTACGCTGTGATTTTAGATTTTAAAATTCCGTTTATCTTGATGGATGCATCCAGAAATAATATTTTCGGATGCGCATTCCGCTCGACGGCGAAATAGCAATGGTCCATTATTTTAGTAATTTTTTCTACTTGTTCGAAATCCATTACCCGCAACATTTTTTGAGCGGTTTCCAGTTCACTGGTTTGCAATCGTACGACGGATTGTCCAGTCATTTTTAAGACCAGAAACTCGCGCATAAAATGGAGTCCATAGAGCAGAAAATGTTTTTGACTTTCTCTACCAATCTTCGCAATTGCTTCGACCCAACCGTGTAAATCTACTCCCTTACCACCATAGCATTTTCGAAGCCAATCGAGCAAAATGGTTGCGTTGTCATTTTTTTGCTGATCTATTAACTGCAGCGCCTGGTTAAAATTACCATCGGCGAGATAGACGATTTCCTGCAATTGCTTTTCCTCGGTCAAACCTCTTACCCGCAATCCATCTGCTACTTCTTCGTCGGACAATCGAGGGATTTTCACCAGTTGACACCGGGAAAGAATGGTAGGTAATATTTTTTCTTGATTTTCGGCAACCAGTAAGAATATAGTATTCTCCGGTGGCTCTTCGATAAGTTTTAATAGACGATTTCCTTCCTTGGCCAGATATTCGGGCAACCAAAGCAAAAGAATTTTATGAGAACCTTCAAAAGCTTTTAAACTCAACTTTCGAATAATATCCAGACACTCGTCTTTGTTAATGTTTCCCTGTTTATTTTCTGCCCCGATAGATTGTAACCATTGATTAACATTCAGGTGTGGATTTTCGAAAATAACGGTACGCCATTGTTCTATAAAATGGGTGCTCAAGACTTTTGATCCCACACAAGGATAAGAAAAATGAATGTCGGGATGAATTAATTTTTGTGATTTTTTACAACTGCTGCAGATACCACAGGCGTCGGTTTCGCCTTTGTCCGTACAAAGAATATATTGGGCGTAAGCCAAAGCTAGTGATAAGTTACCGGAACCCGTAGGTCCGAGGAATAACTGAGCGTGGGGAATGCGTTCGGCCCGGGCGGTTTCCGTTAGTGATTGTCGAATAGACTGTTGACCAATTATTTGCTTGAATTGCATAGAATAAATCGGTAGCTGGCTGCTCTAACGATCGAAAAGGATAGAAATCAAGGCGAATACTCACAATCCGGGTACGACAAAGACTGCTTTCAGGACATACAACTCACTGATTTTAAATGAGTTATTTAATACATGTATAAAACTATGAGATACAAATCTCCAAAATTTATTATATGCTCATTCCTATTGGAACGTTCGCTTTTATTTCACTACTCCTCTTTTCACGCTACCACATCCAAAATTTAGTACCGTAAAAATACACTATTTAAGACATTTTTTACGGCTTAATTTTTAAGTTGTTCAAAAACAAACATTTACTAAAAATCAATGTTAGAAATGAGTTAATAATAAATTTACGTTTTTGGCTTGATCTTTTTGTCGCTAGTCTCGTTAAAAAGCCTCGTGATAGCGCGGCTATGGCAGCCCGACCGTTCCGGTTCCTTCACATGGTTCAGTCATGTTTTTTGCCTTACTAGCAACAAAAATCTCTAACCCAAAATTCTGAATCTATTAGATCGTTGTTCCTTAGCTTATAAGTCCACCTAAAATTATTAAGCCATGCGTATTTCCGTTTTTAGAAAAGCCCACTTTAATGCAGCCCATCGACTCTATCGGTCTGATTGGTCAGACGAACGCAATGAAGCCATCTTTGGTTTATGTAGTAATAAACATTACCACGGCCACAATTATGAAATGGAGGTAAAAGTCACCGGAGAGGTAGATGAAGAAACGGGTTATTTGATTGATTTGAAAATATTGAAGGATTTGATAAAAGAACATGTCGAAGACCAATTCGATCATAAAAACCTTAATCTGCAGGTTCCGGAGTTTGAAAAACTTAATCCTACCGCAGAAAATATATGTTTTGTAATCTGGCAAAAACTTCGGGCGAAATTGGATAAAAAATACGATTTGTCTATCCGGTTGTACGAAACGCCCAGAAATTTTGTGGAGTACCCCGCGTAGCGCATACACTACTGGACATTTTTTCCCAATTGCAAAAAGGCCAAATAATCAATTGATTAGTTGGCCTTTTCCAAGAATAAATCTAATATTCAAAATTACTCTTTCAGTAATCTTACCGTTTTAACTACCTGATTCTCATCATCAAACATCTGCACCAAATACATCCCTGCTTTCAGATGAGCGACGGAAAGTTGTTCTCCATTTTCGATAGTCCGGTCTAATGCAGGTTGCCCAATAATATTCAATACTCTAACGCGCTCAACTAAAGTATTTTCCGAAATACGGAAAACGTCCGTAGCAGGATTAGGATAAACTTTCAGCCGTTGTGCTTCTATCTCGGCAATTCCGGTCGTAGCATCCAATGTTACAAAATAGATAATATTTTCTTCGTTAGAAGGATTGTCTTTTTCGTACACTTTGATGTGAATTTCGGCGGTACCTAGTGAAGCATTATCGGTGTTACCAGGAGATCCGCCAGGGTAGACATGTAATATCATCTCGGAAGTATCACCACCTGGCTGGATAAACTCTTCGGTTCCTACAGTTGGCAAATGGCATAAATTAATATCACAAACGGCTGATCGCCAGCCGGTAGGAAGCGAAATCACATTACGTTCCCAAACGTAAAGACGCGAATCTGTACCGCCAGCAATTAAGTCAACGTAGACAGCTATATCGCCGGGACTAGTTGTGGGATCATCCAGCGCAGCTGATCCATATACGGGACTTTCTCCTATTACAAGGGTATCCGTCTGTGCCTGTATACCTGTTACAATGAGTAGAAAAACAAAAGTGTAAAGATATTTTTTCATAAAAGTTAAATTTAGATAGTTAATTAATCTGATGTTACTGGTAAAGATAAACAAACAAACGGTCTTTAGAAGCCTGCGACAGGAATATTGCATCTACTTTGTCTATTATTTACCAAATAGTAAATAATACCCGGCATTTATTCTTAGATATCAAGAAGATTGTATTACATTTGTTCAAAGTGGAGACTATTCACATTATTTTATTTTTAAATTACATAATCAGACAAAATTCTAATCATGCAAAAAAAATTACAACTCTTTTCAATGCTAATGGTGGCACTTTTCTTTTTGCCAACAACATCAAATGCCCAGGTAGCCGATTATACCTACGCAGACGACTTTACCATCACGGACATCAATGGTACGGTTCATAATCTTTACACCTACCTGGATGAAGGAAAATATGTTTTGTTGGATATGTCCGCAACCTGGTGTGCCCCTTGCTGGTCTTATCACGATGGCCATAATTTGAACGAAGTACACAATACTTATGGTCCTGGAGGATCAAACGAAATGGTCGTCATTATGATTGAGTCAGACGCTAATACAGGTTTGGCAGACTTACAGGGTACTACGGGAGACACACAAGGAGACTGGATTACAGGTACAGATTATCCCATTGTGGACGGAACAGATGGTTCTGATTTAGCACAAGCTTTAGAATTAGCTGCTTATCCTACTTTCTTTCTGATCTGCCCTAATCGTATGATCATTCAGGACGAACGCTATACTAATGCAGTGGGTCATTATAATAAAACACAAACTTTTGGTTGCAGCGGACCTGAAGGTACCAATAACGCAGGAATGTTTCGCTATACTGGATTTGAAGGAGAATTTTGTGGAGACTTTGTTTTTTCACCTGAATTAGAGGTTATAAACATGGGAACCGCCAACATGACATCTGCTTCTATTGATTTGGTGGTAAATGGCGACGTAGCCGATTCTTTTGAATGGACTGGAGATGTAGCCAGTATGGGTAAAGCGGATGTAACTTTCGACTATCCTGTCTCAGAAGATGCTGACGTCTCTTTTGAAATTACCAATGTGAATGGTGTAGCGGACGAAAATGATGCTGATAATATGCTTGGAACATTTAACCTAATTAAATCAACTACAAATGTAGGAAACAATGTTACGATTGAAATTAATACGGATAGTTACGGATGTGAGTCGCGATGGGAGATGATCAGCCTGGATGATGGATCAGTAATTGCGGAAGGTGGAAATCCGGCAGTAGGACAAGGTGGACAGCGCCTTTACTTTGCGACTGGTTGTGCTGGAGTACCTAATTCATATGGTGATAATATGGTTTTTACTGAATCTGTAACGATTCCAGCAAGTGGTTGTTATGAATTTAAAATGTACGATGATTACGGTGATGGTATATGCTGTGCTTATGGTAATGGTTATGTTAGAATTACGGCTGCTGATGGAACAATCCTGACAAATACTGGTAATTTTGAATTGGAACTACGTAGTTTATTTTCAGGGGACGCAACTGTTGCAGTTGGTGAACTGGAAGGAACTGCTATTGATATTCAGCCTAATCCAACACAGGGATTGGTTGATGTGCTTTTTTCTGGTGAGACTATCAGTGACGTAAACATTCAGGTGTTTAGTACAAACGGTCAGTTAATGCAACAGCAATATTTTGGTGGTGCTCAAACTAACTTACAATTAGACCTTTCTGATTACACCAACGGTATTTATCTTATCAAACTGACTAACAACGAAAAGTCTTTGACTAGTAGAATCGTTCTTAGTAAGTAATAAGGAACTGTGCATAAATAAATTGACATTTTAGACTTGGTTATTTTGTTACTAATCAAGATGCTGAAAACGGCGCTACACCGTAGCACAATGCGTATTTTAGTAACCCTGCCCGATCTGACAATGGGGCAGCGCAATAGCAAAAAAAGCAGTCAAAAGTGTTATGTAATTTTTGAACCGTACCTAATAAAATATTAGTCTATCTGATTTTCTTTTCAAGATAGATGCATTAAAATCCGGAATTGCGCGTGCTGCGTAGTTCCGGATTTTTTTTAAAAAATGTTCTTTTAAAAAAAGAAAAAATATGCACATTGCCATCATCGGAAACGGAATCAGCGGCATCACCGCCGCCCGGTTTATCCGAAAACTTAGCGACCACGAAATCACCGTCATTTCCGCCGAAACCGATTACTTCTTTTCCCGTACCGCGTTGATGTACATCTATATGGGACATATGCGCTTCGAAGACACCAAACCTTACGAAGACTGGTTTTGGGAGAAAAATAGAATTGACTTGAAAAGAGGGTACGTAGAGCGGATAAATACGACGGAGAAAAAACTGGTTTTTAAACAAGGGGAAACCCTCGCTTACGATAAACTCATTCTCGCCACTGGATCAGTCCCAAATAAATTTGGCTGGCCCGGGCAAGATCTAAAACGCGTACACGGTTTGTACAGCTATCAGGATTTAGAAGCAATGGAAAAATATAGTGATGGCCTACAACGGGCCGTCATAGTGGGTGGAGGTCTGATCGGTCTGGAAATGGCAGAAATGTTTCACAGTCGGCATATTCCAGTGACCATTCTGGTCCGCGAAAAATCTTACTGGAACAGTGTCATGCCGACCGAAGAATCTGCGATGATCAATCGGGAAATCATGCGCCACCATATTGATTTACAACTAGAAGAAGAACTGGATGAGATCGTCGATGATGGGAACGGAGCCGCTTGTGCAGTAATCACTAAATCGGGTAAACGCATTGATTGTGGCTTTGTCGGTCTGACCGCCGGCGTAAGCCCCAACATTAAATTTTTATCAAAAACAGATATTGAAACCAAACGCGGTATTCTCGTTAACAAACATCTGGAAACGAGCATTCCTGATATATACGCCATCGGGGATTGTTCCGAGCAACGCACTCCCAAAGAAGGTCGAAGAGGTGTAGAAGCCATCTGGTATACCGGACGGATGATGGGAGAAACGGTTGCTTATAATATTTGTGAAAAACCCGTGGCCTACGATCCCGGTATCTGGTTTAACTCTGCTAAATTTTTAGATATCGAATATCAGGTCTATGGCGATGTCCGCGCTGACCAACCCGAGGCACACCGCAGTATTTACTGGGAAGATGCGGAAGGTAGAAAATCAGTCCGAATTATTTATGACGAAGACCGTGGCTACGTGGTCGGATTTAATCTGATGGGCGTTCGTTTTCGACACGAGGTTTGTGAAAAATGGATCAAAGAAAAAACAGAGATTGAGGATGTGATGAAAAACCTGGAGCTCGCTAATTTTGATCCGGAATTCTATAAAAAATACGAATCAGACGTCGTAGCTATTTATAATAAACAAAGTGGTAAAAACCTATCCGTCAAACCACAACGGAGCTGGAATAAAGTCTTTGCCTTTTTAAGGTCATAAGTTACACTTTCTACCAAACTGCTAGCATCCCAAGCCTTCATCAACGGGAGCATTTATAAAAAATACAACATCAATGAGTCAAGTTTACAAAAGTATGTCACTGGCCAATCCGGCCCCACCATTTACCGATATAATTCAAAAAATAGCCGCTGCCCTGGGAGGCGTAGGACTATTGTTTATGTTGCTTGCTTTATTTGGTAATGGAAGCATTCAAAACAGTACATGGTTGTACACCGCGCTGGCGCTCATCATGACGGGGACGGCCGTTTTTTCCTGGCGGGCCTATATGACCAAGCCCGAAGGCATCAAAAACAACGGGGTGTGGTTTGCTTCCTTGTCTAGTAAAGGACTTTGGGCGTGGATACTGGGAGTTGTGTTGACTGGTTTTTACGTGGTACTTTATTGGTATCCGCAGTATCTGGGACTAGGAGGAAAAGATGCTGTCAACACGGGATTAGTAGCATTCTTTGATCCACTTTCGATGGCACTCAAGGGGAAGCCAGCCAGTGAATGGTTTATGTACGGTACGCTTTATACGGTGGCAATTTTATCATTTGGAATAAAATTTATTTTAAAATATCGGCATAATAAATATCAGGTTATTAGAACAATCTCCGTCATGTTTTTCCAACTGGGATTTGCCTTTTTACTACCCGAAATTATGCAGAAGCTAAACCAGCCTTACTATAGCTTTACCAATATGTGGCCATTGAATTATTACTTTTTTTATGATTGGAATTTGACCAAATTATTAGATGCCGGAAATATGGGCTTGTTCATGTTACTCTTTGGGCTGGCCATGGTATTTATTATCTCTCCAACACTCACCTTTTTCTATGGAAAACGATGGTATTGCTCTTGGGTTTGTGGATGTGGTGGACTAGCAGAAACGGCGGGTGATCCTTTTCGACATCTTTCTGATAAGTCTTTAAAAGCTTGGCAAATAGAACGTTGGATGATTCACGGCGTACTGGTCTTTGTAACCTTGATGACCGTCGCCGTCGTCTATTCTTATTTTAATAGCGACCGGGATTTATTATTGACCAAGCCGATAGTAATTGGATTAATTGTCCTGCTCGGAGCCACGGTTATCGGGATTGTACAAGCTAATAGAAAAGAGATTAATCTTTCAAAAAACAAATTATCTACAATTATTTTTATCATTGTTGCGATCATCATCCTGTTAACCATCATTGCCTACTTTACGGGCAATTTTGTAATTAATGCGGGAATGCTGAGAAGCTGGTATGGATTTTTAATCGGGGCCGCATTTTCGGGAGTCGTTGGTGTCGGATTTTATCCGTTGATGGGAAGTCGGGTCTGGTGCCGATTTGGATGTCCGATGGCCGCGTTATTAGGATTACAACAGAAGTTCTTTTCTCGTTTTAGAATTACGACCAATGGTGGTCAGTGTATCAGTTGCGGAAATTGTTCTACTTATTGTGAAATGGGAATTGATGTGCGGGCTTATGCACAAAAGGGACAAAATATCGTTCGTGCCTCTTGCGTAGGTTGTGGTATCTGTGCGGCGGTTTGCCCACGTGGGGTGCTGAAGTTGGAGAATGGATCGGTTGATTTACACAATAAAACAACCGAACTGAAAGCGATTCATATTGCGGAAGGAGACGTGCGAATTTTATAATAAAATACTTATAGAAGATATTTAAATCGGTACAAGAAGCAACGGCTTTTAGTACCGATTTTTTTTGCCTTTGTCCGTTGATTTTATTATCTTAGAATGTAAAGGTATTTACTACCTAATTTTAATAGTCGCTATTTTTTTTAACAACAAAGCATGAACTATCTCCTCCTCTTCTTCGGTCTTCTCTTCGTAAGCACCTCCCCTACTCCATCGCCATCGCCAGATTTAAATTACGGACTAGTTGCCTACTATTCTTTCGATAAATGTGATGCCCGTGATGATTCCGGAAATGGTTCTGAAGGTATCCTTTACGGCAACCCTGGCTGCTGGTGCGGGATTGATAACAACGGACTTTTATTAGATGGCAAAAATGATTATGTAGAATTTACGGGAGTGGTCAACCGATGCTTTACCACTTCTGATTTTACGGTAAGTTTTTATTTCAAGGCTGAAAAAAATTCTATTTTTAAACAAAGCCTCTTATCCAAGCGCAGCGACTGCGACCCGGAATATACTTTCGATATTCAGCTCGACCAACGTGCTCAAAAAATTCAAACTGAGTTGTTACAAGAAGACGGCGTGGACTACGGAGACCTTTCTCCCGACTGTAAAGAAGCCGGCTGGTATCATTACGCGCTCGTCCGCAAAGGTCGCCACGCCCATACGTATATTAACGGTATTCTGATTAATTCCGGTACCCGCTGTAGTGGCGTAGATATCAGCAACGATGCACCACTTAATTTCTCCAATAGCCCTTGTATCGGTGCGGGTGGGACCAGACGCTTCCAGGGTATTCTGGACGAGCTTCGTATTTTTGATCGGGCATTGTCACACGAAGATATTCAGGTTTTATATGATCGCTACCCTATCGAACAGGCGAATGCGGACTGTTTTAGTTAAGGAATGGCGATTAAATAAATGCAGATTCCAGTTCGTAAAGATAATTCTTGGACCTATTCGTAAAGACAATTCTTGGACCTATTCGTAAAGACAATTCTTGGATTGTCTTTACAGTAAACGCACCTTTTTGCCCTTCTCCAAAATCATAATCACCTCTAATCCTTAACTTTTAATTCTAAGATTTTAAAAATAATGCGCCAGTCCTTGGTCAAGGTGTTAAATATTATTACTTTTGTCATGTTACCTTTTGGTAACATATAGAAACACTTAATATGATTTGGAAGGCTTTATCGGATCCGACCCGTAGGTCGATACTTGATTTGTTAAAAAGCGCTCCACGGACTACCGGCGAGATCAGTCAATTCTTTGCAAAAGACCTCTCACGCTTTGCCATCATGAAACACTTAGGTATATTAGAGAAAGCGCATTTGATTACCACTCGAAAGGAGGGAAAATCCAGATGGAACTATCTTAATCCTGGACCGATTCAAAAAACTTACGACGAGTGGGTTGATCAATTGATTCAGCTGAAATATTATACCGACCAAACTTCCAGGAAAATGGAACAGGCTTCTAAACGGATTATTACGAGCACCATTGAGTTGTCCAACCGTATACCCACTAAGCAGACGAAAGTCTGGGAGGCGCTTACGCAACAGACAAACCGATGGTGGGTTGCTGATTATTATCAGTCTCCAACAACCGTAGAGATGGTTCTGGAACCCAAGCTTGGTGGTTTATTCTACGAAGACGCTGGTAAGAATGAAGGATTTGTCTGGGCAACGGTTATTGCGTTGCATAGTCCAAATCATTTAGTGTTGCGCGGAGACTTAAGCCCGGATTTTGGTGGGCCTGCCATTTCATATTTAAAGTTTATACTAGAAGAAAAAAAGGGGGCTACAACCCTTAACCTTCAAGATACCATCATGGGAACCATCAGTCAGAAACGACTAAAGGAAATCAGGGAACGGTGGAAGATTTTGCTGGATGGGTTGATGAAGTATTGTGTGGAGTAACAGGGGCGTTTGCTAATAAATGTAGGTCTATTGGAATTTGATAAAAAAAGTTACCATTACACTCAAAAGGGGCCTGTGCAGAAAGCAATAAAAAAATAGAAAATAAAAAAATACGGCAGTAGATTGGAAAAAGTGGAGATATTGAAGCAATTTCATGCGTAAAAATAGAAAAATAAAGGGGTTTTACCCTTTTTATATTGTGAGATTTGTCTTATCTTTGCAATCCGAAAATAAAAATATTTCAATAATGAAGAAAGATATCCATCCAACAGCGTACCGAACCGTAATTTTTAAAGATCTATCCAACGAGGAGACATTTTTGACCAAGTCCTGCGCTCCTTCAAAGGAGACAATGACCTGGGAAGATGGTAAGGAATACCCATTACTTAAAGTGGAAATTTCAAATACTTCGCACCCGTTTTTCACTGGCAAGATGAAATATGTAGATACGGCTGGTCGTATTGATAAATTTAAGAAACGTTTTGCCAAGTCTCGTTTTTCTAAAACAAAAATGGACGAGCAGCAAGCTGAAGAAGCAAAAGCAGAGGCAGAAAAGGCGAAGAACGCTGAATAAAAATTAATACTTTTTTAAAAGTAGCAACAGGCCCGAAATGTTCACGACGTTTCGGGCTTTTGTACGTTGCTAAGGATCATTAAAAGAATAACTTATAACATTTGGCTGCTTAAGTTACTCCTACTCTTCCCCGCCTGACCGATTGTCAGATCGGGCAGGGTTGGTGAAAAACTCATTATGCTACGGCATAAATCGCATTTCACCGCCTCGATTAGAACCAAATTAACCGACCCAAACCTTTATAACTTATTTTTTAAACGATCCTTAACTAATTTTAATCCAAGGCTAGCAACTTTGTATTTTCTAAGAAAATTTATACAAATAATAATCCTGAAAAATAGTACTTTAGCAGTGACTAATAATTACACCATACAATGTGAGGTTGTTCAACAACTTCAATTCGCCTAATAACTATTATTTTAGACTATGAAAAACGTCATCTTATTTGACAATGAAGTTTGGGACAACTTGTTACCACTCACTTACACCCGTCCCGTGGGCGAACTCCGCGTAGGTATTTTAACCATCCGGGAAAAGTGGGAGAAATGGGCTAACACCAAAGTTTCCTTTATTACTCAGGAACACCTTTCCCAAAAGTATCCGATGACCATCGAGTCGGATAATATCGTCATCAACGGATCATTGCTGCCACTACCTGGCATTTGTAAACTTATTGAGCAAATGGAGCCAAACGAAGCACTCCTTCACGGCAACGAACTCATTGCCGCGCGACTCAATGAATCACAATTCAATAGTTTGATTCAAGATGAGGAAATCGAAGAACTTCAGGGTTTTGATATTGGTGATACGCCCCTTTTAAAAATTAATAACCTTTGGGATATTTTTGGTGAAAATGAGGAGGCTATCAAAATAGACTTTGAATTACTTACCAAAAATCGAACTTCTCAGCCGCTTTCAGATACCAACCAGGTAACCAATGCTGACCAAATTTTTCTCGAAGCCGGTGCGACCGTAGAACATGCGATCCTAAATGCCAGCAAAGGTCCGATCTATATCGGTAAAGATGCAGAAATTATGGAAGGCTGCATCATTCGCGGTCCTCTGGCAATGAACGAAAAAAGTATCTTGAAAATGGGGGCCAAAATTTATGGTGCAACTACCATTGGGCCGTACTGCAAAGTAGGTGGGGAAGTGAACAACGTTGTCTTTACCGGTTATTCCAACAAAGGACACGATGGCTTTCTAGGTAATAGTGTCATTGGCGAATGGTGTAATATGGGAGCAGACTCCAATGCTTCCAACATGAAAAATAATTATTCTGAAGTTAAATTGTGGAGCTACGCTGCACAAAAATTTGCAAAAACGGGTTTACAGTTTTGTGGACTTATTATGGCAGACCACGCCAAATGCGGAATCAATACTATGTTTAATACCGGAACGGTAATCGGCGTTTCTGCCAACGTGTACGGTGGTGGATATCCTCGAAACTTTATTCCTTCTTTTTCCTGGGGCGGTGAGCAAAAATATACCACCTATACCCTGGAGAAAGCACTCGATACCGCTCGGATTATGATGAAGCGTCGCGACATCGAATTGACCAAAATGGATCAGGAAATTTTACAGAATATTTTTGAGACCGACCGAACCTTCCGTTCCTGGGAAAAAGCTATTCTACAGTGAGACCTTCCCGCTGGAAAAAATGGTTAAGTTATCTTACCGAATTTCACGTAGAAGACGCACCTAGTGAACTAAATCCACAGCTACACGTCTGCCTTGTCAATGGACGCTATCAGCTTTGTACTGAAAATGCCATTTATTCCTACGCTGATTTATACGATAATTTTTCGGGGGCTTTCGCCAAATTAAATCTAAAAGAGCGCCAGATAAAAAAGGTATTGATTCTTGGTTTTGGAATGGCCAGTATTCCAATTATTTTAGAAAAAATGGGACTGGACTATAATTATACCGCAGTAGAAATTGACGAGCAGGTTATCTACCTGGCTAGTAAATATGAGCTACCTTATCTGCGTTCTTCCGTTCAGATGATCTGTGCGGACGCTGCGCAATGGGTCCAGATTTCAGAGGAGCAATTTGATTTAATCGCAGTGGACATTTTTCTAGATGATATAATTCCCGATCGTTTTACACAATCTTTTTTTTTAGAAAACACAAAAGAATTGCTGCGACCCGGTGGTCTATTGCTATATAATCGACTCGCCAATACGGAAATAGATTTAGAAAAAACACAAACGTTTTTTGAAGAAACTTTTAAGGCCGTTTTTCCGGAAGGAAGATATTTAGAGGTTGGAGGAAACTGGATGTTGATTAATTAAAAATTAAAATTTCCTGCTATGTTTATTGCTCGTATTCGCTTTTTACTGGTAATTGTATTTTTGGGATTGGCCGTCTGGTTGCACGTCGTGGAGGGAATTGGTTCGTCCTGGTATCTGTATGTGGCTGGTGTTCTATTATTATTAACGCATTTTCTTACGAGTAATGTTTCGGCAGCATTTATGTTGTTACGAGGTGGTCAGCTGGATAAGGCGGAGCAATTGATTGATCAGGTAAAAAAGCCAGAATGGTTGTTGACCAGACATCGGGCGTATTATCATTTTACCAAAGGAATGATTGCCGCGCAACGAAATGCCGTTCCGCAAGCAAAACAGCACTTGGCGGAAGCACTGCAAATTGGTTTACGAACACCGACTGATAATGCACTCGCAGCGATCAACTTGTCTAATTTCGCACATCAAGCCAACGATCGTTCCGAAGCACGAAAATATTTGGATAAAGCCAAAAGCTACGAAACAAATGATCTAATAATCAAAGAACACATTGGCCGACTAGAGGGCGTGTTGGGTTAAAATGCTGAAACGCTTTGCTTCGAGGTGTTGAGGTGCAGAATGCAAAAGACATATCAACTCAACAATCCCCCGGATTTTTGTATCTTTGAAACACAAAATTAAAAAACATGTTTACAATAAATATATACTTACGTTTTGCACTGATTGGTTTATTTCTCGGAGGAGGGATTTTATTAACCATTTTTCAGGGATTCTGGTACGCTTTTCCCCTTTTACTGATCGGTATCGGGCTACTGGTTAGTTATATCTTACTGGGAACAATCCAATCGGCTGCACAGCTGGTGCAGGAACAACAATTTGAAGAAGCCGAAAAAAGATTATCGCTAACGGCAAAACCTGAATGGCTCTATAAAACCAATCGTGCTTTCTTTTATATGATCAAAGGTACTTTGGCTATGAATAGAAAGGATCATACCGCTGCCGAAGAATGGCTGACCAAAGCACAATCTATTGAATTACCTTCTGATAACGAAAAAGCGATGGTACTACTCCAGCTCGCCAATATCAACGTTAGTAAAAATAAATGGACCAAGGCAAAAGCTATTTTTCAGGAAATGAAAAAACTTAAAGTGACCGAGCCAGTTATGAAGGAGCAGATAAAAATGTTCGAAAAGGCACTCAGCCAACGTGGACAAATGAAACACTCACAGGGGATGCAGGGTGGACGTCGTAAAGGTGGATTCCGAGGTCGGGGACGATAATGGCTGGTATTGACAGGATGTGGATATGCTAATTTTTTTAGGCTACTTCCTTCTCATCCTTCCTTTCACAAATCCATTCAATAACAATAAAACACTTAGAAATCCCATGATTCGAGCGATCATATCTTTCCATTTTGTATACACCGTTATTTCGTTGTTTAATTGAATATTACCTTTAATGGCAATCGCTTCATTGTACGCTGTAGCTTGTAATACGTCTCCCCGTTGGTTAATAAAACCGGAGATTCCAGTATTCGCAGAGCGGGCAATGCTGCGACGGGTCTCGATGGCACGTAATCGCGCATAGGCAAGATGCTGTCGGTGACCAGCAGTGTTGTCCCACCATCCATCATTTGTTACAATAAACAATGCGTTTGCTCCTCTTTGAACATAATCTGTTATGTACGATCCATAGATAGATTCGTAGCAAATAACGGGAGCTATTTTTTCTCCATCCGTTCCGGAAAAAACAGCACGTTCTTTTTGTACCGCCAGACCAGCCATCGAGCCATCCAGTTTTTCTACCAGTGGTTTAAGAAAAAAGAAAACTTGCCGATAAGGTAAAAATTCTGCCCCCGGAACCAGTTTTGATTTTAAATATACCGGTACTTCGTCAGACTGCGCCGTGAGTTGAATCGCGGCATTTCCCATTTCAAAATAACGATGGACGCCTCCCCGCTCGTAAGTTCGAACGGCCGGTCCGTGGGGTTCATCTGCGGTGAGTTCCCGTTGGGTAGAGATTCCGGTGATTAATTTTAAACCTGGATAACGATCGACCATCGCTTTAATGGGAACAATCGACCGATCCCGAAGCGGCTCGTCGTATGCTACCCGATTAAAACTCGTTTCCGGAAAGACCAAATAGTCCGTGGAATCCGTCAGCACCTTTTGACTCAGACTGACAAACCGCTGAAGTTGCTCGCGTTTACTAAGTGAAAATTTTACATAATGTGGTTCTAAATTGGGCTGGACCACCACGACTTCCACCGCCGCACCCTGATCTTCATATTGGTTATACATCACCAGCGATGCCACTAGAGGCACCAATATCCAGACAGCCATTTTCACAACACTTCCTTTCCCGACGGTATGTTTTTCCTGGTAATTTTTTAATATTTGAAAACCTAAAACATTCGCTACCAATATCCAAAAACCACCACCGAAAACACCCGTGTATTCGTACCATTGCACCCACGATGGATACTGCCCAAAACAGTTACCAAGATTTAACCACGTCCAGCTGATTTCCTGATTCAAATAAATATATTCAAAACTAATCCAGTACGCAATAAAAGCAGCATACCCCAGTTTTTCGTTTAATCTTTTTTTGGTATTGTGAAATAAAACAAAAGGAATCGTCATAAAAGCGGAGCTCAAAAAAATAGCCAGAATACCCGCGACCAGTGCTGTATTCGCAACCCAATAAGTGGTAAGAATATTCCAAATTGCAAAACTCACATAACTGTATTTAAAAACTTCCCACCGTGCGGTACCTTCGTGCGCAACAGCGATTTTTGCTTCTACCCAAAGTAGCGGAATAAAGGCAAAGAAAATTAGAAAGGTCGTTGGCAGGGCTGGAAAACCAGCCCACAGCAAAACGCCACTACCGATAGCTGCAACCAAAAGCTGATCCTTGTTTTTCATAGTAGAAAATCGTGGATAGCCCCATAAAACCAACGTGGCCAATAAGCTACCAAACTGAAAAAGCGGCAGGTATCCCCAAAGTTGTTGTTGCTGATCCAGGTAATACATCCAACTGGAGGTAGTTAATAAAATTACCAGCACGAATAGAAGAGACAGGAGCCGTACTTTTTTGTTCATCATACGAATGAAAGATTGAAAATTAGGAATATCAAGTGTAGAGACAAGCCATGCCTTGTTTCTACATTGATCTTTGGCGCATCACTTCGTATAGACAAATGCCCGTGGCAACCGATACGTTGAAAGAATCCGTTGTACCTTTTTGTGGAATAATAAAATGCTCGTCCACCATACTCAGAATCTTTGGACTGACTCCGTTTCCCTCCGAACCAATAACCAATGCGGCAGGACCCGTAAAATCTAGTTGATGAATTGGATTTTTTGCATTCAGACTACTTGCATAAATCTGAATACCTGACATTTTAAGAAAGTCAATTGTTTTAGCCATACTGACTTCCCGACAAACTGGAATTTTTGTCAACGCGCCGGCACTGGTTTTCAAAGCCACCTCGTTAATTTGCGCAGCCCCTTTATCAGGAATGATCAGCGCATGAACCCCGCAGAGTTCCGCCGAACGGGCGATGGCACCAAAATTACGAACATCCGTTACGCCATCCAGAAGCAGCAACAACGGCGTTTCGCTCTGCTCGTAAACCATCGGTAATACATCTTCCACCTTATAATATTTAATTAAGGCAATAAAACCAATAACGCCCTGATGGTTTTTACGAGTATACCGATCCATCCGCTCCTTAGGTATCACTTGCAGTGGGATTTGATGCTGTCTACTCAGCTCTTTGAGCTCTCGTTCGTATTCACGGGTGATGCCACGTTGTATGACGAGCCGATCTATTTCTGTCCCACCCTTTATTGCATCCAGCACCGGATGCCGACCAATAATCATCGTATTTTTATCTGGTTGATTTGCCATAGTTTGTTTATTAAAATCTTGTTCTACGCTTGTAATATGGTGGATAACCCCACATAACAGGCCCTTTTTTTGCAAGGTCTATAAAATTAACGCCATCGCCAATAGATTAACCGTTATTTTTATTGGATTTGTGTAAAAACATGAAAGTGTACATCGTACAACCAAAGATTTGTTGCTTCCACTTCCAACTTGTGTTAAATGTGCTTATCTTTATTTTAGGAATCTGCTGAATATCAAATAATTTTTAGGAATATTGACAAAATAAATTAACATTTTAGACTTGGTTATTTTGAACCATTCCTATAAAAAAAATTCCATGAAAAAACTGATTTATATTATTTGCCTGACCCTGGTTGCCAATAGTCTGTTTGGACAGCCAAAAAAATCTTTTGACGTACCTGCGGCGGTAGAACAATTGGGGTATGATTATCTTGATAATAAAATGGACCAATGGCTCCTTACCCCAGCGGACATCTCGAATTTAAAAATAACGGATTATCATTTCGTGTCTTCCACCGGAGCACACCATCTCTATTTCACACAAAACTATCAGGACATTCCAGTGACGGATGCGCTCGTAAATTTGACTATAGTTAATAATAAAGTTTACGAAAGTGGTCATCGGTTGATCAGCACACTGGATGAAAAAATCAATAGCAAAACGCCCACGATATCTGCGGCCGAAGCCTTATCTCAAGCGATTCAGTATTTGGGTTTAGATGCCCTGGCACAGCCACGTTTGTTAGAAAACCCCTCTCCAGATTTATGGATTTACGAAGGTGGTCAGATCAGTGAAGAGCGAATAAAAATTCAATTAAATTATATCATGGACGACATCCAAAATCTCCGCTTAAGTTGGCAGCTTGCGATCCGTCGGATGGACAATAGTGACTTCCCCAGCTTACACATTGATGCGGTAAATGGTACTATTTTGAATAATTATAACTATACGCATCACTGCAAGTTTGACGGGCCGAATCCATATGGCCGTTTATTAAAAAACAAAAATTGTCACCACGACCACGCTACTATTCATCATAACGAAACGACAACTGCCGTTGCGGGAAGCTACCGGGTATTTCCTTTGCCCGTCGAAAGCCCTGCACACGGAACCAGAGGACTCGTCAGCGATCCGGATGACTCCGCTGGTTCTCCTTTTGGCTGGCATGATAACAATGGAAGTACGGGAGCAGAATTTACTTTTACCAGAGGAAATAATGTCCATGCCTATCAAGACAATGACGGTAATAATGTGGGCAGTATGGACGAACCAGATGGTGGTACAGGTTTAAATTTTGATTTCAACTTTAATCTAGACAATACGCCCGCCCAAAATCAGGACGCAGCAGTCACCAACCTTTTTTACACTGCCAATGCCATGCACGATATTTCGTACCGCTACGGTTTTGACGAAGCAGCAGGTAATTATCAACAAAATAATTACGGCAACGGTGGTATCCAGAATGATTACGTTCAGGCAGAAGCCATGGATGGTGATGCATTTAATAATGCCCGATGGAGTGCAGGACCAGAAGGTAGTCGTGGCCGCCTGGAAATGTTTTTGTGGAACCGGGACGCCGGTGGACAAAGAGTCGTCGACGTCTCCCAACCTGATATCGCTGCTGGTCTATACAACGCTGGTCTGGCCAACTTTGGTCCTGCGATCAGTAATACGCCGGTATCTGGAGAAGTTGTCATTGTGGATGACGGCGTTAACAATCCACTGAGCAGTGATGGCTGCGAATCCAGCTTTATCAACGGCAGTGAATTAAACGGAAAGATCGCGCTGGTAGATCGGGGTGGTTGTGATTTTGAATTAAAAACAGCTTACGCAGAAAGTTACGGTGCGATTGCGGTCATCATCTGTGATTTTAATCCAGAACCAGCTGCCGTACTCGGCGTGCCCGGTATTCCGGATCCTACTATTCCTACCGTTAGAATCGGTAGTGTAGATTGTGAAAAAATCAGGGTACACGCGGGAAATGAATTAGAGATTTCACTCGTACTTCCCTCACCAACCGGCCCGGATTTCTTAAACGGAAGTTTCGACAACGGAACCATCATTCACGAATATACACACGGGATCACCAACCGACTGACGGGTGGTGCCAACAATAATTTTTGCCTCAACAATAAAGAGCAGATGGGCGAAGGCTGGAGTGATTTCTTTGCATTGGCACTTACAGCTAGCAGCAGTGATACGGGCAGCGACCCTCGCGGCATTTCAACTTTTTTACAAAGAGAGCCTAATGATGGAAAAGGAATTAGAGACTTTCCTTACAGTACTGATTTGAGTATTAATCCTTACACCTATAAAGACATTGGGAATGCGCGAATTCCACACGGAATTGGTGCCGTCTGGTGTTCGATGATCTGGGATTTACATTGGTCAATGGTTACCGAACATGGATTCAGTAATGATTTGTATAATGGAAATGCTGGCAATAATCGAGCAATACAACTGGTCATGGATGGTCTGAAAATGCAGCCCTGTGATCCTGGTTTTGTGGATGCGCGAAATGCAATTTTACAAGCGGACCAAATTCGATACGGTGGCGAAAACCAGCGATTGATCTGGGAAACCTTCGCGCGTCGTGGTCTTGGCTTTTCTGCTGATCAGGGCAGCAATGACGGAGTGGATGCTTTCGAAGCCTACGATTTACCGGAGTTATTAGTGGAAGAACTCAAGGTCAGTAAACGTTCCGCCCCCATCATCGATGCTGGAGATGTTTTTAATATTTTTTTGGAAGTATACAATCATAAAAACCAGACACTGACCGATGTAGTTGTGACGGATGTTTTACCCGAAGGGCTGACTTTTACGGGCGTAGTAAATATAGCGGGAGCGACGGTGGTCGGTAATACGCTGGAATTTAATTTAGGCAATATGGCTTACCGGGATAGTATTTCGATTATCTATCAGGTAGCGTCTTCGGAAGATTTCTTTTCTATTCAAAAAGAATTTTATCCAACCAACGATCTAAGTGATTTTGAGATCGTACCAGTACAACCCGATAATGTAGAGGCGCTCTGGTGGACTCTATCAGCTCAGGATTCGTACACCGGAACGTTTTCGTGGCACATCAACAATACCGCTGCAGAATCCCGTCAACACCTGGTATTAAGCGAACAAGCCAACGTTTTCGGTAGTCGTCCGACCTTGCGTTTTTATCATAAATATAAAACAGAACCAGGCATCGACGGAGGGATTGTAGAAATTACTACGGACGCTAATCCGGATGGGGCCGCCTTTGATTTATTGGGTAATAAAATGATTCGAAATGGATACCCCGGGTTTGTCCAGTACACTACTTTTATCATTCCGGAACTAGAGGCTTTTACTGGTGACTCTGATGGGTGGATTCCGACATACGTCGATTTGTCAGCTTATCAAAATGAGTCCATTTACTTACGTTTTAATTTTGCAACCAGTGACGGGGGCGTTCCTCCGGGTGGTGGATTTTGGAATGTAGACGATGTGGAGCTACTCGACTTATTTAGCTACAACGGAACGGTCTGCGCAAGATCCGCAGAAGGTGACGAAGCTTGTGCAACGATTCCGGATGGTGGAATTTTTGTAGAATCCCAATTATCTGTTAATACAAATCAAGTAGAACCATTGGGATGGAATTATCAGGTTTTTCCTAATCCAGCTCAGGATCTTCTGACCGTAGTACTGACAGTTGCGCAAGCGAGCGACTTGGATATCTCCCTTTATTCAGTTAGTGGTGCTGTGGTGAAAAATAAATCCTTCTCCGCCGGAGCAGGTCGTATTCAAACGCAACTTGATTTACGGGATGTAGCCGCAGGGTTTTACTTTCTGGAAGTGATGACCGAACAGGGAAAGGGGGTAAGAAAAGTAGTGATTGAGTGATTTGGTACAAGTGCCCCAAGGACTAAGGAAAAAGACTGGCAGAGAAAGGGGAGTTAACAGATTAACGTAGTGCCTCATCCCGTAAATCCATACCAATCTATGCTTGTTATTTTTCGCCTGCTTTTCCCCGCCTGACCGATGGTCAGATCGGGCAGGGTTAGGAAATTCCTCACTATGCTACGGCATAGCTCCGGATTTCCTGCCTCAATCAGACTAAAAATAACGTTGCCTAGCTTACCATTTACTTACGGGATGAGGCACTAGGAACAAGGCAATGCCTTGTTCCTACGTTAATCATTATTTCTTATATTTATCCATCTCTAAGAATCTTGAGTATCTTTGGAACTTAATCAACTAAAAAAATTTATGAAAAATCTCTGTGTTCTTTTGTCTGTATTATTTTTGCTGAATGCTTGTCAGTCTGACCCAACGAGTCATTTAAAGCCGCTGAGTTTATTACCACATGGCATTCCGATTACGATTATGGCGCCGGATAGTGCGAAGGTTCGAACGATGGATTTGCTGGTACAAAAAGATATTACCGTCAGGGGAGAAGACGGGTATGATCTACAGATTTTTGCTTCGGACGCTACGTCGTCGGATATGGCAAAGATTGCGAGTGAATTGAAAGACGAGGTAGAGAACAATCCATATTTTTCAAAAATAGTAGATGAGTCTGAGCCTAATGGTTTTATTTATGAAACAAAACTGGATTCTACAGTGACCAGCTATGGTTTTCAACTGGTCCGGGTGATGGGTGACCGGGAATATATTTTTCAGAATGCGCTCGTCGGTACTTTTTCTGAGGCGGAAATCCGAACGATGTACCAGGCAGTAAAAGAAAAGAAAAAATAAAAAGAAGACCTACTACTGGACATCTGCGGGTTTGAAGCTACTCCTTCAAAAGGCTGGAAAGTTGAAATTGTAAGAAATATCCAATAGTATGGAGCAGGCCATAAAATACAGCGCCACTATTTATACAAAAGCCCTCAATCCTTATCGGTTGAGGGCTTTTCTAATTACGGTTAAAATTTGTTTTGGTTTTATCAAAAGAGTGATTCGTTGTTAATTTTTAGCGCGCTTCCTGTAGAAATTGACTACCAAAAATGCATAAAATGATCAGGAAAAAACAAAAAATAATCATGGGAGAGAATTTAGTTAGAAAATAATTTGGATATCAAGTTAGGTTAGATTATGCATGGTTGTTATCGCTTTAACGAGTCATAGTAATAAATGTTCTATTTTTTTCATGAGTTAGGAATGTTGATAAAATAAATTAGGACACTATGCTTCCTCTTTTTCCATCACGCGTCCCCGCCGGACAGATTGTCAGATCGGGCAGGGTTACTAAAATGGTTATTATGCGGTGCATAACGCCCATTTCAGTGCCTTGATTGATGAAAAAATATTTCGCTTTTTATCTCAATCTATTTAATCGCCATTCCTTAAAAAGAAACACCCGTAAAACCAAATGTTTTACGGGTGAAGCGATTGCTATTTATATTTATTGTACAAATACAATGCTGTCTTATTTCTTCATTGCTTTCGTGTACGCTCTGGATACTACGGACCAATTAGCCACGTTAAAAAACGCCTCTACATAATCAGGACGCTTGTTTTGATATTTCAGGTAATAAGCATGTTCCCATACATCTAATCCCAAAATAGGCGTTCCTTTTTTATCAGCACAATCCATCAATGGATTATCCTGATTAGGCGTAGAAGTAACGAATAATTTACCACCACGTCCTACACACAACCAAGCCCATCCGGAACCGAATCTTGTCTTTGCCGCAGCAGAAAATTCCTCTTTAAATTTTTCAAAAGAACCAAAAGAATCTTTTATCGCCTTTGCTAATTTCCCTTTAGGTTCTGCACCTTCGTTGGGACCCATCGTTCTCCAAAAAAGAGAATGGTTATAAAAACCACCAGCGTTGTTACGTACTGCGTCACTGTGCGTGGAAGCTTTTTTTAAAATATCCTCAATGGATTTTTTCGCCAAGTCGGTACCCTCAATGGCAGCGTTTAATTTACTAGTATAACCAGCATGATGTTTGGTGTGATGAATTTTCATGGTACGCTTATCGATGTGTGGTTGTAAGGCATCGTACGCATAAGGTAATTCTGGAAGTTTAAAAGCCATTATTAATTTAATTTAGATAGCGTTTTCACATTAACTCTATAAAATGAAAAAACTGTGTTATAAAATATTTTCCTCTTTGTAAGTAAAAGACATTCAAAGTGATAAACACAAATATAAGATTATCTGCTTACAAACAAAAACACTATCTTTGC
>Ga0114953_1000606_pt1 | contig 26518 bp, 30 predicted proteins | sample SidtaG_FD_87298 | JGI IMG/M metagenome (GOLD analysis project Ga0114953, IMG submission 87298) | Marine algal microbial communities from Sidmouth, United Kingdom - Sidmouth_Male2 metaG | ecosystem: Host-associated > Algae > Red algae > Unclassified | place: Sidmouth, United Kingdom | collected...
ACTGCTCGTCCGCATATTTGCGGAGGAGCCAGTTGACCAGTTCCATATAGGAACTGACCTCTCCACTCCGCCCTCCTTGGAGGGACGGCATGATGGTGTACAACTCCCGTTTGAGATCACCCTTGGTGAACTGCGGGAGGAGTTAGAGGGCTCTGCCCTCTGACACATCATTGTCATTCCCCGCTTTGTCAAAGCGGTTCAAGAACTCAAAGACGCCTAAGGCTGGCGTCCCATCCCATTCTGCGTCTCGACCAAAGGTGGCAGAAACATCCTTGCGCAGACGGCCTAGGCCGTGCGCCATCGTCCGGTCATACCGGACGTCCGTATTCGCCAAGGCGTACGATACACGATCCAGAATCGCCGCATAACGATCATCCGCAGGGATGATCTTCTCGGGGAGTCTAAGATGAGGGGCTCCCTCTAGCTCGCGCCCTAGGGCGCGTGCTACCGCACGTCGGGGGACATGACGTCCCCCATCTCCGCCGGAGTACTCCCCATCCGAGGAAGAGGAGCTCAATCGGCGACGACGGCGCCTCGACCGTCGGGAGGCCGCAAGGGCTGTCTCCAAAAAAGACAGCCGTTCATGTAACGGGCTAATGAACGCATCCAGTGAGTCCCGTAGGGCCGCCGAAAAGGCGTCCCCTTCCAGGGCCCCTTGCGGAACCCCAACCCCACTGACTTGTGGGGGTGTATGGGGTAAGCCGGCGGGCCTAGCCCTCCGAGCCCGACCGTCATACTGCCCCTGTTCTTGGGGTGGGACCTCTTGTCCTCCACCCCCCAGGGGTCCCGGAACTCTGGGGGAGACTCTCTCTCGACCCCTTGTGGCGGTCTCAACAGAAAAGGGGAAGGGGAATCCGTCACCGCCCCCGCCTCCGTCGCTCGCGGTGCCACGCACTCTCGTGGACACGCGCGCGCGACCCTCCACTTGAGGAGGGTCCCCCAAAAGGCCTCCCGGCCCTGCGCCCTCACTAGCTCCGTCACGGACGCCCCGTGAAGATGAGCCCGCGCCTTCAGCGCGGGACAGCATCCCCCTCATGCTATCCATAACGATGGAAGCCCTACTCCCCCGTGGGAGAATCCCGTCAGACAGTCAACCAGTCACACCCAAGGGTCAGACAAAGAGAGCAAGTCCACCGTGAGAAAACGAACAGGCACGGCCCGACTGATCAGGAAGGGCTTGACCCTGTCCCCCGCTGATCCACCAAATGTAGTGGTTCTTGCCCTCACAGCCAACGGGGTATAACCTTGTCGGAAAACCCAGCACAGGATGCGGAACGCTACGCCAGAGTCACAACGCGAACGCCGGGATCACTGGGCGCAAAGCGCACAAAAACAACGAAAGTAACGCAAACGCAACGATGATTTTATTCGAACACGCACGATGACCATGAAGCATACTCTCATATACCGTCAGAAACAAGACGCAGGACGTGCACAATGCCGACCCCCTGGCGCTACCATGGGGGGACCGGTACCCAACGGGCTACGATCTCAGGCCCGGGCCTCCAGTGGCCCCTGCCCAGCATCCCTGAGAGCCCTTCCACTGGAAGGGGACCCCCGCCCGTCTCGGGCGGAAGCAGGAAAGTCACTAAGACTTCCTAGATTTCAGGATTTACCCAAAACCGATACCTCGGGACTTATCCCAAGATTTTTCATTTTCCCCGGATAGAATTCCGGTTGGATTCTATTCCTGGTCGAGATCATATCTCGGTCCGGCTTACGCTCGGATTGCGCAAGCTTCCACAAGATTCCCGGTCCCCCCAGAGGGCCCGGATACGGGATGACGCGTGCCTCCCGTGTGTGTCTCAGACCCCCCCAGGGGGGCCCGATCGGGTGTTCCCCGCCTCACGACCCTCTAGAGGGGTCGTTTCATGTGTGGCCCTGGGGCTCTCTCGACACCCACCCAAGGGGGTTGTTCCACGCGACCCCCCTAGGGGGGTGTTGCGTGACTGGTCACGACCCGTCCCCGGCTCATACCGGGGGGTCGGGTCACCCCTGACAGGGGGTTTCCCCCACAGCATTTAAATGTCGCCCACTTATGAGACGCCCATCCTCAACTGAGCACAACTCGATCGCTCCAGCGCGGGGACCCACAAGCTTGAGAGCACTTGAAAGCGATCATGCAATTTTAATTTTCAATGGTGTATTTCCACACCCTAACTTGAACAGATGATTGATGGCGGCCCCCCTCCATGCTCTCTTCAGGTGCGCTTGATGAGTAGTACCTTGTCCTTAGATGTCTGATATGACCAATTGCCGCTCCACGATCGAGCGTGCTGTTGGTCTCTGATCCTGATGGTTTCAGATCAGATGGCCCAGTATGCTGTAAAATCTCGCGTGGGCTACAAATTTCTCCACGCTGCTTTACAAGCGCACAATGACTGTACCGCCCTCCCGTCCCGCTCGTCCTTAGGAATGCCCCGCCCATTTAGGGCTCCATATCTGCCCTTGTCGGTGCCGGCGACGTGGACGGTGCATTCCGGCTGGACTGGGGGTAATGGCAGGCTCGGGTTCTCATTAGGAAGGGTCGGATCCATCTATGAAGGGTCGGAATTTTGTAGCATATCACCTTAATATTTGGGATATTGGGCCCGGTAGCCCGCCTGACTGGTCAGTTTTCAAGTGGAGGATTGAACTGACTTGTGGCTTTCCCTTTAGGAGGTTACTTCCGTCTTACATATATGTCCTTTCTTTCATCGTCTCTCTTCTGGTGGTTATTCGATCTTCATGATCGCTCGGTCGATTGACCCCGCCCATTTTTCGTCTGATATCAAAAGCACCATGGGACTGCGGTTCGCCGTCGTCGGCACCCCCGGATCCCCATCGGATGTTGCACGAGCAAATGTTCTTCCTCCTCGCCCCTTGGGCGATAGCGTTCGCTTTATCGTGCGTCTACGGTCGGTTGCCACTTACTGGTTAGCTAACGAACGTCATTAATACCACATTTGGTGGAGCAGCAGGGGATACTCTTGCCTGCCGCGCGCATCTGCACGTGGTGCCCGACAGCTGTCTCTTGTTGCCAAGTGGCACGGTGACGGGTATTGCACCCATTCGTTTGACGCGCAGGGCGCGTCTCCCACATGTGTTCGCCACGACGCGGGGCATCGGGGGTGGTGATCTCCAATTGGAGCGCGGGGCGCTTCTGTTGGCACTGTGCCGGTTGAGCAATGACCCCTGGTGGTGCCGATGGGCAACGTGGCAATGGGAAGGGTAAGGGGAACGCCCTGCCTTCCAACTACGTCCCGCCGGGAGGCGTTCGTACGAGCATGCGCGACGCCAAAACCCTCGGTGGTTCGCTCTCAAAATCACCTGCGTGGAACGCAGCGGCCTCTGGCCAACCGCTCGATGCGGGGAGCCTTAACGCCGAGGTGGAGACACTTCATCTCAGTCTGAAAGCCCAACAAGGGACCAACAGCTCGTTAGCGGAATCAAACGACAACCTGCTCGCAAACGTGGAGGCTGCGCGCCAGGAGGACATCGAGTCCGATGCCCGGGCAGCAAAGTCGCGTCGCAAGACGAAGAGAAAGACCAATTTCAAGGCCGACCCCAGGGGGGGCGAGTCGTCTTCCTCTCGTCCAGAGCCAGTTGGCCAAGATACCGAACGACGGGGTCGAGAGGACAAGCTTCGCAAGAAGTTGCGCAAGATCCTTAAGAAGACCAAGTTGGCCCGCTCAACATCCTCAGTTGAGAACGCCAACCTGTCGGCCGCGAATGAGTAAGGCTCGTCCAGTTGGACGACTTCCTCCTCGTCTTCGGACTCCGGAGAAGTTCCGGGTTCCCCGTCTTCTCCGTCGTCGAGCTCGAGCTCCGAGTCCTCGGACACGTCATCGGAAGCCGCGTCTCGAAGATCCCGCCCGGGTCCGTACAAGAATGGCCCCGAATCTAAGAAACGGTTGGAGAAAGCCGATCGGCAAAAGGTCATTCTACCCTCCAACAGTCGCTTCAAGTCCCTACTGGAATATCGCACCTACTTCCTGGTCCGACGTGATCTGTCACTGCCACCCTCCCTCTCGGAGAAAATGCACAAGATGAACCGCCGCCTGGATGGCGCATTTCAAGGGCAAGAGCCGTTTACGGGCACCAGCCCCCTCGGTGTATGCACATTTTTGACGACCTTTCGTCGTGCATGTGACGCAGCCGGCTTGACACATGGGAAAGCCCTTCCCCTCTTGGTTTTTCGCCTGTCAGGCGCTGCCAAACGAGTCTTTTCGAGCACCCTGAACTCGAAATCCGGACACCGCACTTATGCGATGCGCACCTGCGGAGCCGCTAGTAACTGGCTTCTAGCCAAGTATGCCACCCACGCCATAAGGGCGTCCGCCTACCACAATATTTTTACTATGCGTCAACCCGATAGTGAGTCGCCCACAGCTTTTTGGGTCCGAGTTGGGACGCAGTGCGACCACCTCGACGGCCTCTTCCACGCCCAGGAGGTCAAGGATGTATTCATCAATGGCTTGTCCGAGATTATCCAATCTCATGTCCGGGTATTGGACGGGCAGTTCTCCAAGCGCACACTGGCGGAGACCACCTCCGTTGCGCAGATGTATTGGGACGGGACAAACAAGCTTCGCGTACCGCTTAAGCTGCCTCGTCTTCAGACGCCTAAGGTGGCATATGCCTCGCCCATGCCAACTCGGCACCCCAATGTCGATCGCCCCTTCCCGGCTACCCAACTGCGGGCCCGGTCCCGTTTTCCTCCCCCGAAGGAGTCGCCTCAGGCGAGGACCGATCTTTTTTCCAACTGTAACAACCACGGTCACTTCGCTGCTCAATGCGCTGAGCCGTATGGGCCACGTGAACGCCGTCGTCCCGTTGTTTCCGTGAACTTCGTAACGGAGGATACCAAACCAACCGCTGAAAGCGATAGTAACGAATCTACCGACTCGAAAAACGAATGAGCCGGGTGCCCCATGGCGGGTTGCCCGGCTCAACATCACCAACTGGTGAAAGACGTAATGTCACAAGGATTGTAAGCCCGGCACATCGGCACTATGAGATCGCTGCCACCATTGGCCCTTGCCGACCGGCAATGCACAGCTGTTGCCCTGTCTTGGGCATTGGGGCCGGCATTAACTTGGTTCGACCTAATGTCTTACCTGCCAACTGGCAGAGTTCTGCTGAAAAGCTCGAGCGCACACCCTGCATTGAAGATGCAAACAACAACTGCCTCATAGAAAACTATGCCATACATCTGTATATAGATGTTGGATGCGCCAAGGTCTTCGACCGATTCTTTGTCGCCGAACACCTATCAATTCCATGTATGCTCGGTACGTAGTTCATGGATAACCATGTCAACGCCATTTTCACCCGCCTAACGAAGTTTGTGTGGCAAGACAACGTCGGTGATGTCACCAGGAACCTAAAGCGAACGCCTATCCTCGCCACCCTTTTTTCCAATAAGTGGGAACGGTCGTGGGAAGACCAACCTTCTAAGGTGAGGGCATGTCTCCGAGTCCGCGTCAAAGGACGGATGAAAAAATGGGTTATGGACACCTGCGCCACCCCCGGCCTCGTCACCATCTCTCCCAACATCCGCCTATGCCGGCTCAAGTCAGTGGCAGTCGCCCGTGGCGCGGCGTTGCGCTGGTTAAGCCCGATGAACTATTTTTGGTTAAGATCTGCAACTTTGGGCCGGACCAGGCCATCGTTCGTAAGAACAGCATCCTCGGGTCTGCCGCACCATTCCAAGGGCCCATGTTGGCCGCCATAACAGAGAAGAAGGCAACCCAAGACACACCAACCGGTGAGGACATATTGTTGTCCGACGACCCTGTCGAGAATGTGAACCTCAGCTAATCACTGGAGCATTTGCACAAACAAATCCGGGAGATGCTACGCACGCATTCCGCGATGTGGGACGGTACCCTTGGTACTATACACGCCACTGAGCATGCCATTGTCACCCCAACGGATGCCGTACCCATCCGGGCACAACCGTTTCACACGGGCCCATTCAAGCGAAAGATCATTGCTGATCAAATCAACAAGATGTTGAAGCTCAAGGTCATAGAACCTAACCATTGTGCATGGGCAAGCCACGTTGTTATCGTACCAAAGAAGAATGTCAAGGCCCGCTTTTGTGTCGATTACCGACGACTCAACAACATCACAAAGAAGGATGCTTACCCCCTTCCCCGAATGGAGGATTGTCTGGACTTCTTAGGAGATGCGAAGGTCTTCACCTCACTAGACTGTACGGCCGGCTACTGGAAAGTGCCCCTAGGCCCTTCCGACAGAGAGAAGACTGCGTTTACAACGCATGCTGGTATTTACCACTGGCTGTCAGTGCCATTCGGACTGACGAACGCCCCCGCTACCTTTCAACGTGCCCTCGACATTGTATTGTCTGGACTCAAGTGGCAACTCTGCCTTGTCTACCTAAATGATGTCATCATCTTCTCTGCATCTGCAGAGCAACACTTCAAGGACGTTGAGGTGGTCTTAACGCGATTGCGCGAAGCCGGTGTCACTCGCAATCTTGAGAAATGCACCTGGTCCTCGGACGAAGTCGAGTACCTTGGACATATTGTCCGACCGGGTCAACTCCATGTTCATAATAAGAACGTCGACGCGTTGAAGCACGCTTCGTTCCCCACCACCAAGACCCAGCTTTAAAGCTTCTGGGGGATGTGTAACGTCTCTTGAAGTTTCGTCAAGGACTTTGCTACACGAGCAAAGCCGCTCAACGAGATGACCCGCGCGGAAGTCCCCCGGGACTTACCAAAATCTACAGACGCTGCCCTCGCGGCGTTCGACGACCTACGGCCAGCGCTGTTCGCACCACAAAATTTGGCCGTGCCGAAGGCCAAAGGCCAAATGATTGTCGATGTCGCCGCCTGCGCCGACCAACTCGGATGCACCATTCTGCAAGAGCAACCTGACGGTACTAGATTACCGGTCGGCTATTGGAGCTGGGGCCTCACCCCTGCTGAGAGGAACTCTTCCACAACGGAACGCGAAAGCATCGGCGTTGTTTGGAGCGTACTCAAGCTCATACACTTCCTCGACGGTCATCGCTTCCTAATGAGGACCGACCACCAAGCTCTAAGCTAGATTTACTGCACTATTGACTCCAGTGGTCGGCTGATGCGATGGCGCCTACGGCTTTCCGAATATACCTTCTACATGCAGTACAAACCCGGTGCATCGCACCACACCCAAGACTTCTTGTCCCGAACGGACAATGACGCCGCCGTTGAAGATATAAACGACGATATCCCATGCCTTGCATTGGCCGAGACGGCCAACGGCATTCTGACGGGGAGGTACACAGGTACCGACATGCCAGCCCCCGTCGAATGCGACGATGTTGTGAAAGCCCAACAAATTGACGCTTTTTGAGTCGATCTGGCCAAATGGGTAGCTCGCAAAACGGCGAAAGCCTTCTTTCAAAACGAAAGCCACCGTCTCTACAGGCGGGCGCCGTACGGCGACCAATTGAACATCCCTGACAGCCTACGCGAGCGTGTGCTTATGCTGGAACATCACGCAACGGTGTCAGCCCACCCGGGTATGAACCGGATGGACTATGCCATGCGGCGTCGGTATTACTGGCCATCCATGGTCACGGATATCTACAACACTATTATCAAGTGTACCACCTGCGCCCAAAATCGGCTGTCACTACGGCGACAAACGTCCCCACTGACGCTGTTCCCAGCAGCGGAACCACTGACAGACCTATCGGTCAATATCTTCGGGCCAATTCCCGCTACCAAAGCTAGCAACCGCTTCATTCTAGTCATTACTGACCGCTTCTCCAAACTGGACTCGAACGCGGATACACGTAGCAAACGTGTCCGCGTCGGCGACTACGCCTATACGACGAACCACCAACAAAAGAGCAAGCTGCAAAGAAGGACCGTCGGCCCGTTCGTCATACTCAATGCAGATGACTCTACCTACGTCATTGACGTGAATGGCGAAGAGCGAAGAGTCAATAGTGACCACGTTACTCTCGCCCCACGGCCTTCGACACCAGACGAGACGCCATATCCACTATTGGATGGACTCGATAAGCCTGAGAGCACACCGCCGGTAACGGACGAATACGTCATTGACCGCTTATTAAGCCTCCGTCGGAGCAATGGCATCTACAGTGCCAAAGTCCGATGGTTTGACTATGGTCCCAAGGACGACTCCTGGGAACTCTTGGAAATTCTTCCTCGGAACCTGGTGATCCGATTCCTCGGACGGAGAAAAAGAAAAACTGCGGCATACTCCTGGAGTATTCCCGCTCCCCCGTCCCGGGGCACCTGTCGATCACCCAGGCTTCATCAAGCCGAAGAGGCGTTGGTAGCAGCCCCCCTACGCTCAGATCCAAAGTGGTCCCCGACCGTTCTTGGAGTGTGTTCGAATTCCCACGGCGAAATTCGAATCACACTGAACTGGATTAAGACTAACCAATCCAATTCAGTTCAGGAGACTTTACCGACTTGTTGTGTTCGACTGACATTACCCGAACGGACGCGTAATATCCCCCACGACCCCTGGTTGGCTCTTTGGCGCTTCGCCGAGTTTTCTGAGTGGCACGGACCGTACACCTACGTATGGCCCTGTCCCCCGTCTTGCCAGGACGATGGCGCGCCACCTGCGCCGATTACCCAAGGGGTTGGATCCGAGCCAAACAGGCTGCTCTTACCCTCGGTCCATGACCTAACGAGCACGGTTGAGGACATAATGTACCAAAGTACAGAGGCGACGCTTATACCCCCCAGATGAGAAAGGGCCCCCTGGTACATCGACGCCAAGACGGCCTGTGCATCGCACGATGTACTACCTCACGCATCAAATGACCATAATGATGCAACGAAATGGGCACTTGTTGCCCTTCACTTTAACAGGAAAACCAACAGCGCTACACAAGCCAAACCCTCTCTGTCAAAATGACAGCAACCGATGAGGGGGCAAGGTGTATGCAACACCGCCTCAGCATGACCTGCCGACGGGCATCGGCGGTAAACCAAAGAAACGAAACAAAGACACATGTCGGGCCCGCACCGTTCCTCGACCACCCAGCCTCAGTGGCGGGCAGGCCCCCGGCTGCTACCTTCCACCGAAGAACTGCGACGGCGCAAATTGCGCGGAGGCTCCCCCTCATCCTCTTCATCACGGCAAAGACGCCGGCCGAGGATATCGCCAGCGTCAAAACGCTCAGGCGAGAGAGGCACCGCCGCCGCTTGGTGAAAACGTTCGACCTCCTGGGAGAACAGGTCGAAGGCCACCGCCGAGGCTGCCGCCACGCTCATGGCACTAGCCAAGACCGGCATGGCGTCGTCAAGGACATAGCCATGGGCATCTCGAACCACCCGGCGCAATGCCTCCGTCTGGCGATTCCACGCCAAGGCCACGGCGGCCGCCCCGACACCACGAGGCACTCGCCGCCCGTCAACACCAGGGGCTTGCATTAATAAATGGCACTCTGATATCGTGGATAGATATACTGGGATATAATCAGATTCTGGAAAAACAAGCCCGATTTTGCGTACTCTTATCTGAATGGCATCGCCATTTTAATGGCTCTGAAGAGGATAAACGAAAGAACAACGACTTACCAGTCGTCAATCGAAAACATCCCACTACCTCGAGTTCTTGACTCACCAGGCGGCTCCGAACGCGCGAAGCCGGCACGTGACACTCAGTATTATGTTAGACACGTACTGGATAGCAGTGAGCCAACTCAGGGCACATCTTCGACGGCGAAGGTGACTGACGAACAGGGCGATTTTTCGTCTGTTGTCGCGCGCGGCAGCCGACGGATGGCCTGTACGACTCAGAACACTTCGCAGCCATGCAGGTTTACAAAGGTAGGGAGATGGGCAACGATGTTTGCGCATCTTGCCTGGCAAACGCTGTCGCGAGCGTGACATTGTCTCGCACAGATCGCGTTCACCGGTTCCACCATAACGCGGTCTTCGATGCTTCTTATCAATAAGCACCGCAAGTTCTTCTTCTCGTGACATAGTTGTTGCAGAATCTGATATATTCGGAATAGAATCCCTGTTCTTATCCATATTTGACCCTTTTTGGTTTCGCATATTTATCCTGTCCGTTCTCAATAAAGTGCGTCAAACCTCTTATCTGATTCAAAAAATGCCAATGTTGAGTATATCGGAGTGGGCTGAACATCGGCAGATTCGTAAGCCCCAGGTCAACACGACGACTTGGCCCGTCGCCAAACAGGGCCACCGCCGCCTGAAACGCCTCGGGCGAAGTCCACAAGTCCTCGAGCGTCACACGCTCATGTCCTCCGGACACGGCGGTAACGCGTGTCTCGCGCACCGGCGATAGCGAACCCAGACGGCTAGGAGAAGCGGCCCGACGCGAAGGCCCCCCGGCCGACCGCGTCCCTTGGCGGACAAAACCTCCATTTCCTTGCGCCACGGCCACTGGCGTGTTGCCATCGTCGTCCGATCCCCCGCCGCAGGCGGGAAGAGATGCAAAGCCCCGACCAGGGTAGTTCAGCTTGAACCCGTATTCAGCCATCGAGTCCAAATGAACGTGCACCTGACGAACCGCACGGGTCTGCGTGTCCCGTCGGATGACGTCCTGGACAACGATGGTCCACGGGAAGACCTCCGTGGCCTTGTGCATCTTGTGGTACGCGTCAAGCATAGCCCTGCCGCCCGGCCCACTGGCCATAAGATGCAGGACCAACTTGTCCATGCGCCGAAGGGCTGTGGCGTCCAGCCAGGCGAAGAACGTGTCAGTCAACAGTGTGTGCACCCACCCGGCCGCCAAGAAGTAGTACTACTCCGTGTTGACTACGTGCCAAGCGGAATTGAACTCGTCGACGAGCTTGCGAGCCAAGTACGACAATGCGTACGGCATCTTCGTCCACACCCCGCGGCTTAACCACCAGCGGGGGCAGCATGGAACCACCGCGACAAGTCGAACTGACGGGGCGCCCGGATTACACAGTAGCACACCAAGCGGTGTGAAGAAGCCCGCGGCTCGAGATACGAGCCGCGTCTTGAGCACGCCGATGGGCGGGGGCATAACTCCGTGCCCGAAACGGGGAAGTCAGCGCCACGGTGCACGCGTCGAACTTCTCTTCCTCGGCGTGGTCCACCTCGTGAGATACCTCGATGAGCTCATCGAGGTACTCCTCCATGCCCGCCTCCTGGGCAAAGGGTACCGGCAACTCCGAAGCCGTAAGGAGCGACAGGAAAACGGCCTCTGGCCAAGCACGACGCAGACGCCCGAAGTTGTTGGCGGCCACCTCGAAGGTCCCCATCTGGAGGACCGGGAACAACAGCGCCCAATCGTAAAGACGCGTGTGAAGTTCATGGAACGGCCGTCCATAACGGACCGACTGGCTGGCATACGCCAGGGCCTCGTACGCTTGTCGCGCATGGCCTTGTTTGTTATAACTTGCGTTCCCATGCACCTACGCCACGACGGCGTCGACCAGGTCATCAAGTACCCCCATGACGATGCCTATGAAGCCCGGAGGGGTGCCGCGATGGCCTATTTCGATAAAAACCAACGCCACGCGGCGGTTGTTGGTCGCTGCGTCCATGAGGACGTCGTCGCTCATGACGGGAATGCCATCTCGGGTCCCAAGGGACGGCGGGAAAAATTACGTCCGCCGAAAAGGCGACGGCCCCGCCCCCTCGATCAGCGGCAGCTCGGCCGCTTGGTCTTCCGCCTCGTCGGGGTAGTCTGCGGCAAGGCCGCCGCCGCGCATACCAAGACCACTGTCGGCTGACGGCCCGTTTTGTCTCTACCCCGAGCCAACGCTCGCATCCGACCCGGCCCGCCCCGCTGGGCCGCCCGCGCCGTTGGCACCGCTCCCCGCCACACAGGCCGCGTCCTCATCCGGACGTCGCTTCCGCCGCCCGCCATCTTGGCCTTGTCATTGTCGGCGGCACCCCGCGTCGAGCGGCCAGCCCGGGCCAACTCCGCACCCCCCCTCAACCTCAAGCCCACCACGCTCTCCCCTCTTGACCTAGGGTCAATCGGCTGGACACAAGCCGCGCACCCGACTCCTCAGTGGCTATGAGCCCGCCCCCTCTCCCCCGCCCACCGTGTGCCCTAGCGTAACTACCACCACCCGCCGAGGGCAAGGCCGTGACAGCCTCGCCTCGCAACGGACGAGGCACGGCAGACGGAGGTCCCAGAGATCAACAAGTGCGCAAGCGCAGGCCACCGTAATCTGCCCAACTGGGCTACTCAATCCGGACGCCGGATGACATGGGGAACCGGACGGGCCCTGGCCGTTCCCAACCCCCCGGTATGTACACCGTGTGACGAGCCCAGAGGGCTGCCGCTCTGCCCCCGTCTGTGCCCCCTGCGGCACGCAGGCCCACGGCCCCCACCCCTGTAGGAGCCGATCTGCTGCCCGCACGCCCGCTGCCGCCCCCTGGGTGCCCAGAGGCCGCACGCTCCAGCCGCCTGCCCTTCGGCCCGCATCGGCAATTCTGGGCCGCTGGCAACCGTTCGCGCCGCCGGCGCCACGCACTGCCTCGCGCAAGAGTGTCAGATGTCTCCCCAATCACCTTTGCAGGCGGCAGCCAAGGCGTACCGCCCTCATGTCCCTTCGCGCGATGATACGCGACACGCTGATTGGTTGCCACTTGTGGCGTTCGCCGTGGCGGATCATTTGATCAGCGCCCACTCGCCAGGACGGCTCGAATCCCACTACAGGCGTATGCAGCGTATCTTCTTAATATGTGGGATACTGCGCCCGGTAGCCCCCCTGAATAGGCAGTATTCAAGTGGAGGATTGAACTGACTTGTGGCTTGCCCTTTGTGAGGTTACTTCCGACTTGTATATCTGACCTTTCTTTCATCGTCTCTATTGCTAACCTCCAAAAAATGGCGGTTGCAGAGAGAAGGGAGGCAGAGCCGACGACAGGGCGTAGATCAGAAGTTGGATTGGCTGTTCCACAAGCCACGATCGAACTATTGGCGGAGAGGTGCCACCAGTAATCTTGCAACTTAATCACCGTGTCTTGCAGGAGTCACGCAGAGCCATTGCAACCCACAATGAGATTTCCTGAGATTATTGAGCCGCTTGTTTGGGCCTGAAGAGGGCGTGGAGAGGGTTCTGGGCCAGACCTGTGATTTCTCATGAGATCAACGAATCTCTTCAGATTTCTTGAGATCCTGATGTGCGTTTCCAGTGCGCAGAGCTGCATGGGGAGACTCTGTAAGGAACTCAAATGATTCCTAGCCTTTCCATTGGTCCACGTACGCTGCTGAATGATTGCAACCACTCTGCAACCGCCATGTTTTGGAGGTCAGCAATATTTTGGTGGTTATTCGATCTTCATGATCGCTCGGTCGATTGACCCCGCCCATTTTTCGTCTGATATCAAAAGCACCATGGGACCGGGGTTCGCCGTCGTCGGCACCCCCGGCGACCCCATCGGATGATGCACGAACAAAAGTTCTTCTTCCTCGCCCGTTGGGCGATAGCATTTTCCTTATCGTGCGTCTACGGTCGGTCGTTTCTTACTGGTTAGTTAACCAACGTCATTAATGCCACAATTTTTATCAACTAAGCTCACCTGTCGGGCCACCGTCCCGGCGGCCGCCACTCTCCTGACGGCCATCCCAGTCAGTCCGACCGGCTGCTCCTCCTGCCGCTGACCTCTCCCAACGGTCGACCGCCTCTACACACACCGCAGCCACCCCGCCGCTGTCCACGACCGGCGGTGGCAGCTGGTGTTAATTTCGCCGTCGCCTCCCCTCTCCCCACACCCCGCTTTGTGCTTGCCGCCCCCCACCCACAACAGTGGCTTCGAGCAGCAGAACTTGGCCACGGCGACTGCGCCGGCGGTACATCCACCGTCCGCCCCGATGACGGGAGACGCGGACCGGACGGCCACGCGGCGACGAAGCTACTTTCGACCCAGACAGCGGGAGAGGGGCGGGGGCTGAGTCGCTCTGATGCGGTAACGGGGTGCAGTCGCGGTTAGCCCGCTCGGAAGGACAGGGGGGCCGAGGCCGGGGGCTGCCTCAGCAGTCGGGCTGGCGGCAATGCGCTCGTGGGGTTGTAAAGCACGGATCAATCAGCAAACACATCTGGAAGAATCCGCGTGAGACGGTGTGTGAAAGGCAGTGTCATCGGTGAGATCGCACTGACACTGGTCAATCCAGTGAATACCCGTTTGTTCTGACACTGTCCAATCAAGTGGATGGCCTTTCTGCGCTTCTCTACCTGCCTACAACTGTTGCCATTGTCTTTTCTCGGAAGAAACAACACTACGTGTCTCCTACCAATCCTTCTGCACTCTCTTTTCCGCTTAGACATGAGTCGGCTCGACTTGGTTACTTTACGGTAACCCTGTTGCCGTCTTGCCCCAGATGGGGGAGCAAACGGCACCCTTGGGCGGAACACGAGCAAAACACAACGTTTTTTCGAGAGACCCGTTTCTGCACGACTGAAGGGTGCTGAGAAAGTCACTGCGTGACACTTGGTGCACAGGCACCTCCTTCTTGCCTTTTCCTCCCCGCCAAGGTCACAGTGTACAAGACTGCCACCACCTCTCCATCACGCCCTGCTAGTCTGCTGGAGGTTTTTCTGCGTGCGATGCCACCAGCACATTCAATCCCCTCGTTAAATCCCAAAACACCGGACCAGCACTGACCAAAGAGACCTAGAGCACCCAGTGTCGATGCGAGTATGACGGGGTCCACTGCAACGTGCGCGTGAGTCGTCTACAAAGGTAGCATGCTGCTATCGCAGTCATGCCACCCCCCAACATCTCCTGGATGCCCCTGGCACACACTGACACGGCATACGCCGCTTCTGTGCACTTATCCACCGTCGTTTCATTCTGTAACCCACTGGCTATAGACGGCTACGAAATGGTCAGGCGATTGATTACACAGCATGATCTCCCTCAGGACAATAGCTACATCGAGCTTCCAGCCCCACACACTACGGTGGCAGCTACCGCCCCCTGCGAGCACGTCATGACGACCAGAACCGGCGGCGGACGGCAAACGGGGGCAGGCGGCAGCACTAGCACTGTCGCCCACCCCTGCCTGGCAGTTGCAGCTATGTCTACGGCGCAAGGAGTACAGCTACAGAGTGCGGCCGCGCGCGGCCGAGCAGTAGTGCGGCGCCACCTGTGTCTCCGGCTCTGGGGCTGAAGCGCTCACCGCGCCAACGGCGGCGGTGGCACCGGTCGCACCCGTTCTGTACCGGGAGCGTGCAGAGGAAAGAATTACAGAGCAGCCGCAGACGCTGCTGCCCGGCAGAGAGGAGGGGCGCAAAAATAGCGGTCGCAGCCGCCACGCGTGGCTGACCGGGCCAGCCGCTGGTGACAAACCGGGGCAGCGGCGAAGGACATAAGCGCCGCGGTAGGGATGCGGTAGCGTTCAGCGAGACTGAATAAAGGGCGAGGCAGCGAGGGTTGTCATAGAGGAGGCGGGGGGGAGAGGAGTGGCAGCCGCTCCAGGGCAGTCATGGGCGGCCGTCTCCCTCATTGAACAGCCCCCTGGCAGAAAAAGGGGCAGGTTTCGAGTCATAAGGGGGCTCAGAGGGCAAGCCATGATGGTTTTGACCGCGGTGGTGAGAGGAAGTGGCCGCGTAGGATGGGCGGGGCCGCAGGCGTGATGTCCAGCTGGACGTGCGAGCTGGCGACACCGGGCTGCCTATTCCACGTGTCGCTCAGAGGCACACGTGAAATTTGACAGGCAAGGTGCACCACCATTGCAGTACATGTAGATGGGATTGTTCAGTGTTCTGTAAGGTTCGTAGACAGCAAATAGAATCCATGGATGTAGGGTCGGATTCTCGCCCCTGCCCAGCAAGGTCGGATCCGACCGTGGCATTACCATTGTTGTCCGGCTGGTGCAGGTCCTCTGGTGGCATCCCGGCGCCGCGGCGACATCGTTGCCCTGTGTCATCGCGCCGCTGACGCCAGGCAGTAGTGCCTGGGTGACACCGGCCGCTGCCGCCACTCCACCGCTTCGAGGCGGCTCACCCACGGACAGTGAGTGTGACGCAGCGGCGGCGCCGCCAGGCCACTCTGTTGGGCGGGCTGCTTCTGTCGCGCAACGCGATCGCGGTCCGCTCTTATGAGCCGAGACGGGTCGGGACGGTTTTCGGAGCCTTCCCTGCACCAAACGACTTTGGGCCGAGCCCCTGTGCTTCGTTGCGTTGTCCTTTAGGGGTTATGTGAGATCGGGGGCAGTACCTCACTTTTGACGGCAGGTGGCAAGCTCGACACAACCCTGTGGCTTCTTCTTGGTCCGTGACGGCCACTTTAGAGCGTCCTCAAGGTGTTTCTTCTGAGAGCGGTCTCGGGGATGCGTCCTCTCGACGTCTTCTGCTGCGCTGCTCCCCGTCTGGACGGGCAGATGTTTGCCACCCAGATGGAGATGCGGTCGGCGCCTACTTGCTTCGTTGCCGCGGATGATGCGCCGTGGGATACCTTTCTGCTCCCGGCGTAGGACGCCGTCAGCGCCACAGATGCGTGCATGCGGCGTCTTGTCGCGCGCGGTGTGAAGCTGTACGGGCCATCCGCGGCGGGGCGCAGCATGGTGCGTGAGTGGCTGCATATCAGCGCCGTGGTAGTTGGCACGACTTGCAGATTGCGGAAGCTTTAGGACCGAGCAGCCAATGCGTGGGCAAGGTACCGCGTCCGATCCGTGTACGTACGCGTTGTCCAAGCTCGTGCTTGCGCCGCGGCTACGGCGGTGGCTGGCACTGTCCGCGCCGGTGTGCTGGCCCGGGTTCTCTAGGAGCTGGAACGCACCCGCACCTCACGCATGAGCAAGCGCACGCGGGTACGCTTGGACGCCCACCACTCCTTCCCCCGCATCCTCCCGAGTGTGCGGCAAGCGGTGCGAGCTCTGCGATCGGCCATTGATGGTGCCCACGTGCCTGCGCATTGGCTGCTGGACATGGTGTTTACCGGACCGCTCCGCCGCTTTCGCTATTTCACTGGCTCGGCAACCATTCGCAAGCACATGTGCACATCGGAGGACGGAGAGGCGTGGGCCCTGCTGTCTACCGCACAGGTTGCCCGAGTCTTGTTCCGATTTGATGCAGTACGGGATCCGCGTGATCTTTTCGAAGAATAGAATAGCTGGTTGCAGCACGCTGACGGCCACATCCTCATGGTGTTCGGATTGCAGTACTACGCGCATAAATGTATCTTCAACGCATTCCAAATGGTGAGAATCCCGGACGCCGACATGGGCTCCCGCATCGCAGCAGCCGTACTGTCCGTTGGCGGCGATGGAGGATCGATCAGCGGCCGCCCCATTACCCTAGTATGGGGCTCCGTGCAGTGCAAGTGGCTTCCTGGAGGGCGGAGAACTCCCTTCCCGCTACCTTTCCTGTTTGGGGTGGAGTCGTCGATCGACGAGAGCCGGGCCGTCCTGTCGGACTCACTGTCTGCCGTGCTACATGACGGCATCACGCTGGAGTCTTTCGGTCAGGACGTCGTGGAAATCACGTTAAAGCGCCGCATTCCGCTCGTCGGTACGTCTCTCTCGCAGGTGGATGTTCATGCAACATCTCGCGTGGTTCCACTTTTATCCCCTTCGTGAAGGGCTCACCGTCAAGAGGCAGGTTCGTCGCGCCTCTGCCAACGTGCATGACAAGAGTCGTTCTTACTGCACTACTGACACACAGGTCTTGCCTGCTATGACGCCATTCTTGCCTCTGTTGCTCGTTTGTTGATTTGCTACACAGGCGACTACTCGTGGCAGCACAAGTGCTCGGGGCGGGTCGGGGGAAGCACGGAGCATCGCTCCCTGTGTCGTGGCGACTGTAAAGCTGATAGCTTTTCCAACGCTCTGCCGCAGGCCCGGAGGCTCCAGACGCGCAGTGACGGCAACATGAGCACCTGGTTGGTTCTTCTCTGGGTGCTGGCCGGCATTATCGCGGCAGCTGCCGGCTGGAAGCTCGCGGGCGAAAAGGCGGTGGCCAAGTCCGTCACCTGCTCTGGGTGGGTTCCTTTTACGTCGAGCTCCATTGACGCTGTTGCATCCGATTCGCAACATATCCGCCCGGGGTCCTTGTGCCGCGAGGACCTCAGCCGCGGGCACAATGTGGGTGTCGCACCTGATGTCTCCGCGGCTACCATTTTGAAGCAATTGAGACCGGATCGACGGCTTTGTGGTGGAACGCGCTCCATATCCCCATTTCTCGGCTTCCTGTCGTCTTCACCGACCCGAACATGCACGCGATTGGCAACCTCGTCAAAGCCCTCTGCTTCTTTGTGCTCGCTGTCCTGCGTGCGAGGGACCAGGAGGATCTGCGGCATTTCATGCTCCGCAAGACGGCCAAGGGTGGGCTTGAAAAGCTCTTCTTTCGCGAGTTCCGCTTTGACGCCGCCGCCATTTTCGCATTTCCGTCCCTCCTGGGAGATTATGCGGACCCTTACCTCTCGCAGCTGATGTGCCCGGTGCTTCTTTTTTCCCAGGCATGGACGCTGATGCTGTACGGTGAGCCCGGTCAGGCGCCTGGTGGGGTGCCGGCTGCTGCCGGGGGCATGGCCGACCGGACTAGCGGTAATCGGCGGGCGGTGGTCGTGCTGTGCGTAGCTTCTTCGCTTCTTCTGGTCTTCTACCATGTGCTGAAGCCGTTAGATCTCAGGACGAAGAACAAGGGCGTGCACTCCCTCGATCTGCACGGCCCGGAAGGGCATCTCGATGAGGAGCTGGCGAGGTCGTGTGCGGACGGCAAGCCGTTAACAGACAACCACACTGAGGGTGGCACCCGCGCACTGAAGGATTTTGTACTTGCCCGCGCGGCCAACAACGCGTGGTTTTCGGTTATCGAGAAGTGGGTTACCAGCAGGAGCGTGCCCCACGATCCGGATGGCAGCGGGCACAGGGAGACCGATCCGGAGGAGATGCTGCACATGAAAGCGCTTCACGATTGCCGCTGAGTGTCGCTGATGGACGCCGCGGCCGAGGAGGACATGGACAATGTCTTTAACTAGAGCGAGAACGAGGATGCGGACGTTGCTTGCGCCACCAAGCTCCAGGACGGGACCACACTGTACAGGTCTGAAGCTACCTCGGGGCCGGTTGTCGATGAGAAGGAGTCGCCTAGAACTGTCACCGAGCTCTCCACGCGCGGCATTGAGATTGCGACAGGGTGTGTCATGCTGAGCTGGTATGGGAAGCTAACGGGCGCGCTGGCGAGCAATCTTCCCGCTGCTTCCGGGTGCGGGCTGGATTTTAATGCGCAGTCGCCCATCCGAATGACGAGGGCTTCACCCGAATTGGAAAACGAGCAGCCGCTGATCGACTTCGGTGTGGAAGCAGGCGTCGTTCAGATCGAGCTCCAGGCCTGTGACGACGCTGGCACTGGATGGGATGAGCACTCCCACGTCGACATCACGTCGCATATCGACGACCAACCTACACAAGTCTGCCCGTCTGATGACGCGCTGGTCGCTGTGAGCCTTCTGTTTTCCACTGCTGGCGATCTATCGGCTCTCGATATTCCACCCTGTGTCATTGCTCACCCTCACCTTGATGGGAAAACAAGTTCTTGCGTCGAAGATGTCAAGCCGGAGCGTGTTGGTCTGAGAAAAGCGTTGGTCATCCGGCACATGCTGTGCCGAGCGAGCGATGGCCCCGTTGCTGATGTGCTGCAACGCGTGAGACTCTTACCGGAGGACGTGGCCGCTGCCTGTACTGATCTTTTGATACTTTTTGAGCTCGACTGCGATGCTATGGAGGTATACATGCAGGTATGCATTTCGTCACGCATCTTTGCTGCACCCCGCATGTGCCCGGCGTCGTCTTCGCGTGGGGTCGCCATGAGGGCATGAGGGCAGCCGACTGCAGTCGACATCGGGACGGCTCGGTGAGTCCTCTGCTCTTGATGGACGTCGCGGATCCGCGCTGCGGAGCGCCTCTCCGAAGTGGACGCGCGGGTGGCGGCCGCCACGAGCGCTGCGTGGAGACCGCCCGCGGGCCACCGCTCGACAAGAAAGGGCGGTGCATGAGGGCCAGCTGCCGCGGACTGCTGGCACGCAACGACAGTGCGGGTCGCACCCCCCTCTTACAGTGGCACAGAGTCCGCGATTGGGGGAGTCACGGCCGCGACCCCCTTCACGTATGAAGTATCGTTTGCGAAGAATTGTGTATTCGGGGAAGCGAGAGGAGGCGACTCAACGGTGCGCTCTGGCGGCGCGCGTCGCCACCAGCCGACTGTCGGTTGCGGGCGAGTGGAAGGGGCTCTGGCGGAGCAACCTTTCGAACCACCGCTGGGCCCGGCAGGGTGCTTTCGGGACCCCCGGAGGAAAGAGCGGGGTCTGGATTTGCCTGTGCGATGTAAACCGGAAACGTTTCAGGAACTCACGGCAGTGGGCTGCGCCGCAATATCTTGGGGTGCGGGCCAGAAGGAGGGCATCCGCTGGCAGATGAGCGCGCCTCATACTTGACGCACTTGTTCTTCGTACGACAACCCACCGCGGCGCCTCCCCCTTTTTGTCACACCGCGATACGTCCATGCGATGGATTCGAGCAACAATACGCCTTCTCCGGGAGGACAGAGGGCGGCTTTATCCTCGCATGATCGGAAACTGACGAACAGCCAGCGCGCTGGTCGTCTTAGAGGATCGGCGGCTGGGACACCGGTGTCGCACGCGGCCTCTACGGCGGGAAGCGGCACTCAACGTCATTCCGGGACGGAAGGTCTCTCCCGCCCCGACGGTCGTGCAAGAAGAATGGTCATAGCCGGCCGTCAGGACGCCGCCATCGGCAAACTCGCACCTGTAGCTCCGCTGCGGCCGCGTGAACCCCGGGTGGCCGTGGTGGTTGGCGCTGGAGACGGTGACTCTGGCGACACTCGGTCGGCTGGGGGGGAAGGAGGCGTTGACGCCAGCATCGGTGGCCGTGGCAGCACTCGGTCGGTCGTATGGCGGGGACGCGGTGGCGGCGCCGGCGCCGGCGGCCGCCCTCGGTGTGCCGGTGGGGGAGAGGCGGCGGTGGTGGCGGTGGCCGCGACCGCAAGCGGGCGGACGGGGCAGGGGGAGGTGGCGGCGGCGGCGGTACTCGGTCAGCTGTGCGGGGTAGAGGCGGTGGCGATGGCGGCGGCCGCGACCGCACGCGGCCGGCCGGGGCGGGGGGATGTAGCGGCGGCGACGGCGGCAGCGGTAGTGGAACTCTGCCGCTCCCGAAAGCGAAGCATTTGTGAAAGCGACGAGAAAGATTTGAGCGAGTCTGGCGCCAGCGGCGCAGACCGCGGCCGTGACCGGGCCGCTGGGGTGACACCTGCGTCCATTGCAAAGGGTGGGGGCGGTGCCGCGGGCTTGGGGGGAGACGGTGTCGCGGGCGCAGGCGCCGATACTCCGGCGCCCAACAGGGAGAGAGGCCGTGGTGGCGCTGGCGACAGCGGCGGTGGACGTCAGTCGCCCAGAGAGGGCGGGGATGGTGGAGGCGGTGGTACGGCAGGCTTGAAGTCCCCTGGATTGGGGAATGGCGGCGGCGGCGGCGTCGGTGGCGGCTCTCAGTGGGGTCGGGACGGGGCAGGTGGTGGCGGCGACGGCGACCGCGACGACTGTGAGCCGCCTGATCCCCGAAAACGATATGGCCTTCGCACTGTCGCCGAAGAGCCGTTACGTTTTCATTGTTCGGGGTGCTGTCTCCCGCCGTCGCCTTCTTCGGGCAACGATGGTGGGTGTGGGACATTTGACAGGCTGCGCCGGAGAGATAATCATCAACTCCCAGTCCATCACGGAGATGGTAGCGGTGGCAAGCGCTGCCGACGTAGACTGGCGGGAGTACGCCGTGGGTGACAAGGATGAAGACGCCCTTGCCCACGCCGTCAGTGAGGGGATGAAGTTCGTCGAAGATCGCCTGGCGGCGTGCAATGGGCGACCATACGACACGGTGACCCCCAACCTTCTCCTTTAAAGGCCGCGTGCAGTGCTCCAACTGCCGCACGTGCGCATGGGCCGGCTGGCAGCGGTGACCGGGGTGCCCGACTTTCTGGCGGCGCACATGGTCTTCCAAGCGGGCATGACGATCAAAATGTGGGACGGCATGTACGGTTCGTCCGCGGGGACGGCGCTGACGGGCCCCCTCCTGCGGCCGACCCCGGTGCCCGCGCCCGTGTGCTCTGTGTTGCTTGGACGGGGGGATCTTCTCCACGGTGGTTCTGAGAACGGCCAAAAGTGGCGGGCACGATGGTGTGTTCACCAGGGGCTTCGGAATAATGATTCAGATAAAGGACCGTTCCGTCAGCAGTGGCATCTTGCTCGCAGCAACATGTTATGTTCATCAGTCTTTCCACGATGAGCGTGAGCATGAGGTGAGCTTTCCAGCAGTGTCTTCCGTTTGGCTCTCACATTGGATGGCGAGAATATTCCAACGGATATATCCGGATATATCTCGATATATCCCAGATTCTTCTGAAAAACCCGGATTCTGAAAGGCCCTGGTGTTCACTCATTCTTAGGTTTGCGGGCGAACAAGCCGCACCCCGATCAAGCCAAGCATGTGGCTTTCGTTTGCACCAAGTAAATTGTCCCTTTTACCTGCCCGGATCTGGTCACCCCCGCCGCCGTCCCACCCCGAACCCACCACGCGTACCCCGCCGACCGCCACCGACGCGCGGTCGACTCCGCCTCCGCCCGGCCGCCGTCGCCTCGGTGGTCGTCAACCCCCCGCGACCGCCGCACGAGCCGCTGCTTCACCCCCAACTGACCACGCGCCCCCCCCGGACCCCCACCGACGCGCCGTCGCCGCCGCCGCCGCTTGCCCGCCGTCGCCTCGGTAGTTGTCAACCCCGCGCGACCGCCGCACGAGCCGCCGCCCCACCCCGGAGCGACCACGCGCAATCCTGAGACCCCCACCGGCATGCCGTCGCCGCCGCCGCCGCCCGCCCGCTGTCGTCGCGGGGGTCGTCAGCCCCCCGCGGCCGCCGCTCGAGCCACTGCCTGATCCTACTTCGAGCGTTGGCGTGTTGCAACACGCCTTCGTCCCCCGCCCTTGTGGAGCGACGTCATCACTGCCGCCGCGGGCCGAGACCAACAACGCCATATCGAGTTCCTTCAAAAGAGGAGAGGAGCCCGCGTATGCCATGTGACGTTGTGTATTTATTAGATGAGCTCCAGATGAATGAAGAAAATCGGGAATGTCCAGAAGTGAGTAAGAATCAGTACACAGAGTGCCCCCGCATGTACCAAAAAACAATGGTTGTGCGCAAAAGCGCGCGAACGCTCCGATCCGGGGGGGAGGGAGGGAGGCGAAAACACACCGGACGTGGAGAGCCGGGGTGCAGCACAGGGAGACGCGGGCGGCGTCACCTTATGCGGGCTGGGGGAGGACTCGGGCGGCCGACGCGTGTGGCTACGCGCCGGCGGCTGCTCGGGGCAGTGGGTGCCGCCGGGGATGGATCTCCGGCGGAATCCGATCCCACAGATTAATCCCCGGTGTTGAAATTAATCGGTCCCGGACCCAAAGCCCGCCGACTGCACTCTGGGGGCCGACCCCCTAGTCCGATACGTGAGCCACAAGCGGCGGAGCCATCAGTGGAACCCGCCCCGTCCTAAAAGAATTCGCAGCCCCGGCCAAAACCATCCGCGCATTCCACCGCCACAAAATCAGGGACACATCCGCAAGAAACCCTGCCCGGGCCTCACGGTTATTCTCCTCTCCCAGCGCGGAGGAGAGAAAGGACCCCGTAGCCGGCCCGACTCGCCCACACGCCTCCCACACCAGCGGCGTCAAGGTGTGAAGCGGATCGCCAGCGGGAAGGTGCGACGTGTATTTGCCGACCTTCTCCGCCTCACGCACCCGGGCGGCCCCACGCACGCGGGGGGAGCCCGCTGTGCGGTAGACGTGGGCAGCGGACGTCGAGGCCACCACGGACACGTCCCCCCACACCGAGGCTCCGGACGACACGCGCGTTGCCCGCAGATCGGGGCGTAGCGCCGGCGCCTGTGCTCCGACTGGGAGTGGCGGCTCAGCCATCACCCCCGTCCTCCGCGAGTCCGCCGGCAGCACCGTGGCAACCCGCTGCAGCACCTCCGTGTGGCAGAAGGTGCGTAGCGGGACGCTGTGCGAGCACCCGCCCAGCTTGTGGCAACCAAGTTGGTCAGCCCGTTGGCCGCAGCGGCACTCTCGGTCGGACGCCTGCGATGCGGGGGAAACGCCAGTCCACAGCCGGACGGCCGGCTTCATCTCGGAGCCTGGCATGGCGTCGCCATGTGGACCGCCACACGGAAGCCGGTTCAGCCATCAACCAGAGGCGTGGCCACAGCAGGCGGCCCAGCGGGCGCGCGCCGACATGGAGAGGGGCGCCCAGAGGACGCGCGCCGCCGCCACGTGCGCTGCCGCTGCCAGCTGTGGCTGAGTCAGCCGCGTCAGTGCCGCCATCAGGTCCCTCCAGGTGCACGGGTCGCCCGCCAGGGCACGGGGTAGGCCAGCGGCCGGTACATTGGCCGTGTACAGGGGGGGGGGAAGGGACAACAGAGGGTCGGTGCTCGGCGGGTCGACGGACTCAAAGGGGGAGGCGCCAAAAGAACCCTCTGTGGAAAAGGTCGCGTTGGCAGCGCGTGCATCCAAACACGCCTGCAGGCGCGGCAGTAGCGGACCCCACAAGCCCCCTTCGGCCGCGAAGGCGGCGAGGGAAGCGGGCAGCTCCGTACCCAGAGGTGCGGCTGCCAGGGGTGGCGCCAATGGCGAGGGCGCGGCTGCAACCGCTGTCGCGGCAGACCCCGGCCATCCACTGGTTCCTCGCCACTCTGCGGGGGAAGGGCCCCCCCCAGCGTCCGCGGTGGCCGGGCGCGCGGCGCCCCCAGCAAGCGCGCGCGCCGCAGGGACCGCCGGCGCCGCGGGTAGCGCCCGCGCGAGCTCTTGCAACGCCGGCGCAGACACGTCGGCGGACGGCAACGCGGCCAGCCGGGAAGCATTGTGGGCGGCGGGCACAATGACGGATCGGCCTCCAAGCTTTAGCCCGCCCATACGGACGGGGAGAGCGGCGCGGGACAGGAGCGTCTTCCGCGTTTCTCGCCGGTCGTTCTCCGCGCGGAAGAGGCCCAGCAGCTTCCGCCGCACCGTCGCGTCAACCCGCGCCGCCAGAACCTTCGCCGCCGCCGGAGGAAGGCACCGCAGCGTGTACGTATTGAGCGGCGACGCACACATGCGCAGGGGCAGAAGCTGCGCCTGAACAGCATCAGGCGGGAGGGACACGACGGCGCGCACCATCTTTTCGTGCGCCGCCGCCATCTTGTCGACTTCCGCCGTGACAAACGCGTCCCCCCCCACCTGGATGCCAAAAAAGGTCAGCCTGTCTGTCCGCCACTGGCTGGCGAGGTCAGAGGGCGGCGCGCGCGGCGTTGGCGACCACGCCGCGCACTTAGCCGGCGCCAGCTCGGCGTCGACCTCAGCGCCCAGCTCCGACGCCGAGTGCATGACAGCCGCCAGCTCGTCCACCGGGACGATGACATACCTGTCGTCGTGCAGGCCGAGTACCGTGCACCGCTCGTGGCTTGCCGCAATCGCCTGGAGGGCGGGGTGTAGGGCGAGCGCGTGCATGAGGGACCCGAGCACGTCCCCCTTCTGGGTGCCGCGCTCGACCCGCCACACCAACCGCGCCGGCAGCCCCCCGTGCCCGTCCTCCACCCCCCAGCCATATACGGGCGGCGGCTCGCCAAGGTAGATGCAGCGTAGGTAGAACACAAGCTCCGGGAAGGGCGCTTGCGCCACGGACATCGCCGCCTGGATCGAGATCCTATGAAAGGCGTCTTTGAAGTCCAGCTGCAGCGCCCCCCAGGTCGGCTCTGCGGCCAGCCGCGCGTCGGCCTCGTGCACCAGGTCCTCGCACGCGCCTGAAACGCCGATGGCCCTCTGCAGTGGCAGAGAGCAGCGGCGTGCGTCGGGTAGAACCTCTCGCATCAGCGCCCTGCCGCCCAGTTTTCTAATCGTCTCGGGCATGCCGATCGGGCGCAGTCCGGGCACGCCGGCCGCGTCCGCCCCCCCTGGCTTCACCAGCAACAGGAGGGTGGCCGCGCCGAGTGCGCGCCTCGCCACCGACAGCACCTTGTCGACGCCGTCGCCCGGCGCCAACAGCTGGACGTCGCGCACGAGGGCGTCCGGACCGGCCGACGAAAGGACCCAAATGGGCTCCATACGGAGCCCCGACGGGCCTGACGCCTTGCCACGCGCCGCCGACCGGATGACGGTGCCCACCGTCTCCGCCGCCAGCTGCCGCGGCGCCGTCCCGGCGCGCGCGTCCCCGAACTCCTTGGCCGAGGCCAGCTGGTCGGGAAAAGCGGCGGCCAGCAACTCTGCGGTAGCCAGGTCTGGGGTAGCAGCGGGAATCACGGTGCTCGTCTGGTCGCGCACCGCGTCGGTCACCGCGGCAACTGGCTGGCCCGTGAGGATCTGAACACACCCACGCAACTGCCCGTGCGCAAGGCGCCGTAGCGACCGCCGCTGCCGCTTTGAAGGGAATTGTAGTGGATCCTGCCCTCAAAGCCAACGGGGTATAACCCCGTCAGAAAACCCAGCGCAGGATGCGGATCGCTACGCCAGAGTCACAACGCGAACGCCGGGATCACTGGGCGCGAAGCGCACA
>Ga0114953_1000618_pt1 | contig 26189 bp, 23 predicted proteins | sample SidtaG_FD_87298 | JGI IMG/M metagenome (GOLD analysis project Ga0114953, IMG submission 87298) | Marine algal microbial communities from Sidmouth, United Kingdom - Sidmouth_Male2 metaG | ecosystem: Host-associated > Algae > Red algae > Unclassified | place: Sidmouth, United Kingdom | collected...
AAATTACAACATGTTTCTGTGCAATTTTTTGATCAAAACTTATTTGAATTAACCGACACACCTGGTTTTGAGCAAGCTTCCACAGTTTTACAAAAACTTCAGAATTTAAGTTCTGATGCCTCCAACAGAAGTAAAGCGGTCACCGCCCTAGCCTCTGACAATGAATTTAAACTTGAATTTCCTGAAGAACATCACATACTCAATAGTTTATGCTACGCCGATGTCATTATCTACCTCATCGATTGCTCTCATCCCTATATAAAAAGCTATCAAGATGAAATGGAAATTTTGCGTTGGGCCGGAAAGACTTCTTTAGCTCTTTTGAACCCTATAAACTCAGATAATCACAAACAAGAATGGCAATCCGCGTGTCAACAATACTTCAAGCATACAGTAATAATAAATACACATCAAAGTCCAATTGAAGCTCAAAAAACTTTTTTTGAATCACTTGAAAGACTCTTAGGCAAAGACAATAAACACATCAAAAAGATTTGGCACCTTTGGAATTTGCAGCAAAACAAAAAAATTCGACTTTGCGCCGAAGAACTTTCATTATTTTTAAAAAATCTTTGTCAGTTTGAATTCGAATTAGACGAAGAACTACTCAAACAAAAAGACCTTCCTGAATTTCATTCGATAACTCATCAAAAAATGAAGCCAAAAATCATTGTTTTTGAAAAAAAATTCAGACAAAAAATTCTAAAACAATTAAATTTTAACAAAATAACAGTCGAACAAGAGCTTTTAGATGCACATTTAAAAGAAGCTCAGCTTTTTAACCATGAATCCTGGGAAGTTTTAGGCCTTGAGCAAGGTGACCTTGTTAAGGGCGCAGCTGTCATTGGAGCAGCTACTGGTGGAATTATTGATCTACACACTCTTGGAGCTACTCATTTCCTTGGAACCCTTATTGGGGCAGCTGTTGGAGCGGGATCAGCCTTTGCCTTAGGATTGCAGAAGCCAGAAAGTAGCTTTGCTGGCGTAAAAATCAGTGGCGAAATTAAAAAAATACAAATTGATCTGCGTTCCAACTTTATCTGGATAATTATTGATCGAGCTATAGGCTACATGGAATGCATGCTTAAAGAATCTCACGCTAAAAGAGCTCACCTCAATATAACAAGCACCAAGAACTTTACTCAATCTTTTACTAGCGCACAAAGAAGCCTCATTATAAAGTACTGCAAGTCCCTGCAAAGCTCTCAAAACAATCCTCAACTACAAAAACAATTTCAAGACATTGTTAAAGATTGCCTAGAAGACACATTTGACCTTAACGCATAGCTCTTATGATCAATTTCTTTCTTTTCATTTGATTTAATCGGACAATCTTCATTAAAATTAATAACTAAGATGTTTAAACGTATTTCACTCATGATGATTGTCAACTTCGGTATTATGATTACCTTAGGTATTGTACTTAGTTTAACAGGTATCAACCGCTACTTTAGCGCCCAAGGCCTCGATTATACAAAACTACTAATTTTTTGCTCAATTTATGGTTTTGCAGGTAGTTTAATTTCACTTTTTCTATCCAAAAAAATGGTCAAATGGAAAATGAAAATCAAAACTTTCGACAGCTCAACAGCCAGCAACCAAACTGAAAAATGGCTTTATCAATCAGTAAAAACAATGGCTAAAAAGGCGGGCTTACCCAAAACTCCAGAAGTCGGTATCTATGAATCACCAGAAATGAACGCTTTCGCGACAGGCCCTAGTAAGTCAAACTCTCTAGTTTGCGTCAGCACCGGATTGTTAGAACAAATGACTCAAGATGAAGTTGAAGGCGTCCTAGCGCATGAAGTGGCTCACGTCAGCAATGGCGATATGGTCACCATGATGCTCCTTCAAGGAATCATGAATACTTTAGTTATGTTTGTTTCAAGAATAATTGCTCACGCTATCACCTCCAGAGGAGAACGCAGAAGTCACATGATGTATTACATGGTCAGCATGGCACTGGATATGGCACTTGGATTTCTTGGAATGATAGTTATTGCTTACTTCTCACGTAAAAGAGAATTCAGAGCTGACCAGGGTGGAGCTCAATTTTCCTCAAAAACAAAAATGGTTTCCGCCCTTGAAAAGCTACAACAACGCTTTCAACCATGTGGAGTCAAAAGCGAGGATAAAATCGCTACTTTAAAAATAAACACAAGCCCAAGTCGATTTAAAGCATTGCTTAGTACTCACCCTCCACTTGAGGACAGAATTAAAGCTTTGAAAAGACCTCGAGTTAGATAGCAATTTGGTTTTAAACTTATAGAAACATAAAACATGAGCTATTTGATTCATTTAAAATTATTTTTAATTTTATAAAAAATAAAACCAATGAGCACTGCCGGTATAAGCGAAAAACCTAAGCTCAATAAAATAGTTTTAAAGGTGAAACTTTGTGAAGCGCCACAAGTTGGGCAAGCCAGTAGCATTTGCTGACTTAAAACAATTAAAACTAATGCAATCGCCTTCACACAGCCTGTTCTAAACAGATCCTTAGCTATATTCAATAAAATTCAAATAAAGGGTATATTACTACCTTTAAAAGGAAATTTTTTGAAGCCCATCCAGTCTAAAGTCAAGGTCTTATACATATCTTCAAAATATATGTGAGATTTTAAATTTTGCCCTGCAAGATCAGTTAAACTAGGATACTTCCCAAACAAGCCCCCCTTGACCTTATCTCCAACAACAAAACTTAACCCAGCTGTGCCATGATCTGTCCCTAGACTTGCATTTTCTGCCGCTCTACGACCAAACTCCGAATACGTTACTATAATAGTATCTTGACTTAATTTTTTCTGTCTTAAACTTTTTAATAGATTGAAAACAAGCAAATCAAATTGGTGTAGTAATTTTTGATGAGTAGCCAACTGATTCTTATGGGTATCAAATCCATTCATTGAAATAAAAGCCCAAGGGACTTGTTTATTTTTAGCTAAAAATTCAACAGTAAACTTAGATTGTCTAATGATTCTTTTTTCAAACCATTTTAAACTTTTATCACTAAGGTTCATATCAACCTTAATACCCATTAACTTCTTTTTTCCTTCATTTATAGTTTCTTGGACTGACAAAATATGATTTAAAGCCTCGTTATTGTTTTCATGATTGTTTGTCATCATTTGCATTTTTTTATTATTAACATTTAAAGAAGTAAAGTGATTACCTGCCAACATGACGCCATGACTGTTTCCCTCAAATGGGCCTAAATCTTGAAAACCCTGCATAATAGCTTTAATATTTTTTTCTTTATTTTTATTATTCAAAGCATAAACCTTAGCCAACCAACCATCGGCAGTTGTATCCAAATCTCGATTTAAACTTTCCACAATATCCATAGCCTTAAAATGTGACAGTACAGGCTTTCCTGACATAGCTATACCTTGAATTAATCCAACTTTTTTTTCTTTAAACAGCGAATAGATATTTTTTAAACTAGGGTGAAATCCTAACTTTTCATTAATCTTAAGAACTTTATCATTTTTAATATGCAGTTTAGGTCTTATTTTTTTATATTGTGTATCAGCAAAGGGAATAAGAGTATTTAAAAAATCGTTAGCCCCTTGCATACGAATAAATATAACCTTTTTGCCACTGATTTGCGCTTTCTCAACAATAGAGCTCTTCGCCTGAAGACAAGAAGGTACCCCTAAGATAGCTGCCGCCCCCATCGATTTCTGTAAAAACTTTCTTCTCTTCATAATATTCTCATTTCAATTGGAATTGAGCTGATTTTAAACTCATATAGAATTGTTGTCGTATTTTTTTTTGAGAACAAATCGAATTATCAAATAAACTTTTACATAATTGTTTATACTTCCATTTTGAGTTTAATTTCATCATGTTTCTTTTTTTTGCTTGATCAATGAATCGAGTTCTCACAGCTAAAGTTGCAGTGTTAATCCATTTTGTATAACCTTGGTAACCTCTGACATTGGGCGGGTTAAAAAACACAAAACCTAGTTGTTTATACTTTCCTATAATATTCTTGTTTGTAAAAAAGTTATCATTTTTAACATCTAAATATTCATATATTTTCTCTAACTGCAGCATATATTCAATTGGAGACTTCACCAAAACACCGTGATATTTTTTATCGTAAAATCGCTTATCAGAAAGCAATGTCTTCATTAAAACAGAAACATCGTAAGAACTTTCTCTAAAGGATTTAGCCATTTTTTTAATCATGTTTTTATCAATTTTCGGTGACACAAAATGTTTCCATATTTTTTGAGCAATAAAATAAGAAACATCATCTTGTTTAAAGATAACATTTAAGACATCTCTGGGATTAAAATTCCCCTTTTCGCCAAACAATGTTTTTTCTCCTTGATCATGTTGATTTGGCCTAAAAACGACTTTTCCCTTCCCCCAGTTAAAGTGAATTCCAGTAAGTGCCCTAGCTAATTCTTTAATATCTTTTTCAGAATAATTTCCTTGTCCCATAGTGAACAATTCCAATAACTCTCGAGAAAAGTTTTCATTTGGTTTTTCTTTTTTACTCTTATGAATATCCAAATAAAAAACCATTGCAGGATCAAACAATAAATACTCGGTCATACTCTTAAAATTACCTAAGCTATTTTGATACAAATACTGATTTTGATTAAAAATGTATTCTAAATTGTTCACTTTTTCCATTCCACTAACAAAATGATTATGCCAGAATAAGTGCATTTTATGTCCTAAATTAAGAGGATCTTTTTTTATTTTTGATAATAAAGCAATTGCTAAATCTTTCCTAAATTTTCTTTGTTCTTGATTGAAGAATTGTCTAATAGCTTTTTTCTTCTGTTTAATTTCTTGAGGCCATTGTCTTGAAGTTAACTTTTTATTTTTTATGTACTGATTAATTATTTTTACTTCATTATCAAGATTTGTTTTTTTACCCATACCTTTAAGAACAGAATTTCTAAATTTCTTAAATTCTAAAAAACCCCCGCCTAAAGAATAATCATTGCCCCCGACTAGTGTTTTATTAAGCACCCACTGTGCTGCTTGCTTGTAATTTAATTTTTCAAGTTTTTTAATATCTTGAATTGTATAAAAATACCCAACTCGTGAAAGCAAATGCTTAGCTTCATCTTGATTTAATGAAAAAAGAGGGCTTAGCCAAAGCATAGTAAAACAACAAATAAAGAATAATCGAAACACAAAATACAGTTTAACAAGTTATGAAAATCAATTAACTCAATTAATTGACTGATTTATTTTTTATCAACAACAATAATCTTTTCAATCGGAGCCACAGAGGAAGTGTCCTTTTTCTTAAGAACTTTTCTTTTTGGAGCCGACCAATAAGGGCTATTCTTGCGCGTAGGAGCCTCAAAGCCAAGAGCTACGACATAAATCAAAACAATTAATGGCGACAAAGATGCCCATTGTAACCATCGTGATTCATGATTTAAATGCATATAATACCAACCAACAATGGCAGCCTTAACACAAGCCATCAACGTCAAAACGGTAGCAATTAATAAATAGCTCATTGGAACGTAAACAACTCCAACCTCAAGTGCTGTTAAAACAGTTAACCAAACCATAATAACTAGGTATTTTTTAATCTTCTTTTTTGCTTCTTTTTCAGTAATCATTTTTCTAGTCCCTTATAAAAGATAAATAAATGTAAACACAAGAATCCACACAAGATCAACAAAGTGCCAAAATAGCCCGCAAATTTCAACAGCATTAATTTTGCCATTATCGTATTTGCCACGAGCTGTTTGTATAATCATAATCCACAAATAAACGACACCCGAGAAGACGTGTAAGCCATGAAAGCCTGTCACTAAAAAGAAACTAGAAGCGAATTGAGGTGGGCCATATTTAAAGTCAGAAAAACTCATTCCTGAAGCATGAAACAGATGTTGGTATTCATAGACTTGGATTCCCAGAAAAACCATTCCACCTAAAGCTGTAAATATTAAGTATTTCAGCATTTTAGCACGATTACCTGTTTCCCCCCAAGCAAGAGAGATCACCATAGTGACAGAAGAACAAATCAACAAAAAGGTAGCGAAGGCAGAAAGGTGAATTCCTAAAAATTCAGATGGAGTTGGCCAATCCGCTATTCTTATTCTTAAAAGTTGATAACCAATCAGAAAACCCGCAAAAGCCAAGGCATCTGTTGCTAAAAAGAACCACATCCCCACTTTTCCATGGGTGGCCTTACCAAAAATATCAAAAGGTTTTTTCTTATGCACCAAAGAGCTCATAACAGTATGTTATATTTGTAATTTGTTTCCCGCTTAACTTCAATTAAAATTATGATTAATTCTTAAAGTCACTTGAACAAAATTGAAAAATTGCTTCTTGAGCTCAAAGAGCACTTATGTTTTAATACCGGCGATTTACATATCATAAATAGCTATGTCAGACTCTAATAACGCCAGCATAAGACTCCCTTCAACTTCGTCTTCTGATTCTGTTTGGTCATTTACAAAATTAAAAGCATTGTTTTCGTTAACAAAACCCCGTTTATCCACACTTGTTGTATTAACAGCAGCTGCTGGATATGCATTGTTTCCCAATCATTATAGTAACTTGGAACTTATTATACTGGTTATTGGAACTTACATGGTTGTTGGAGCAGCCAACGTCATCAATTGTTATTTTGAACGTGATGTTGATGCTTTTATGGAAAGAACTAAAAATCGCCCCTTGGTTACTGGGCTACTCACACCTATTCAAGCTTTAGTCTTTGGTTTGTTTTTAGCTGTTGTTGGCTCTTTAATACTTTTAGTATCCGCAAACGCTCTAACTGCCTTTCTCGGCCTCCTGGGCTTTGTTCTTTACGTTGGCGTCTATACTCCTATGAAAAGGATGAGTACTTGGTCTTTAGTAGCTGGAGCTGTCCCTGGAGCTCTTCCACCAATGATGGGTTGGACAGCTCAAACAAACTCCCTAGATTCAACTGCATGGTTATTGTTCTTAATTCTACTTTTCTGGCAACTGCCTCATTTTGTAGCTATTGCTCTATTTCGCTACAAAGAATATGAAGCTGCTGGGCTAAAAACCCTACCAGGCCTTTATGGAGAGCAAACAGCTCGCTGGCATATGATCGGTTACAGCATATTTCTTGTGCTGATTACTTTTCTTCCGACAATTTTTAAACAAGCTGGTTGGATTTATTTCTCTGGAGCCCTTTTCGTAGGCCTGGGCTTTTGCTACATTTCTATACTGTCTCTCAAAAAAACGAATTTTAGTTGGGCTAGAGTTGTTTTTATTGGGTCATTGATTTATCTCCCTCTTGTTCTTGGAACTTGGGTGATAGATTCATTTGTTATGAGGTAATTCATGGTTAAGATTATTCATTATAAACTACTCACTCTTCTTTTTTTAATTTGTGCCACTATCCCTCTTGGTTTTTCTCAAACCGAAGAGCAAGTTCACAACAAAGCTCAGGATGCTAAAAAAGCGATTGTTCATTCACAAGGATACGCCCCTAAAGATAAAGGATTTTTTGAATTATACGGGACTCCAAAACTAATCTCTAGTTTCGCTGATACTATTGAATGGTTATTCTGGTGGACTTCAATTGTAGCCGGGATATTCTTTGCCATAGTCTTTTTTGCGCTTCTTTATTTTATTATTTTCAACAGAGCAAAACCCGGACAAAAAGCTTTTTACACAAAAGGAAAAAGCAAGGGTGAAAAAATAACAGCTAAATTACTCGACCTCAGCATTTTTTTAGCTCTTGATTTAGTTATTCTTGGAGCTTCATTTTATGGAACAGGCTCCCCAATTAAAATCGATAAATTTAAAGATATTGGCTTCCTTTGGAATATGCCTAAAATTGAAGAAAGTATTCAAGTTCAAGTTATGCCTCAGCAATGGGCTTGGAACTTTAAATACCCCGGTAAAGACAATAAATTTGGAACTAAAGACGATATTTTTACCATTAACCAATTGGTCATCCCTAAAGACAAGAAGGTTTTAATACAAATGAAATCTCGTGATGTCATACATGGCTTCTGGATTCCAAATGCTCGAATTCAAATGGATGCATTAGCCGGTCAGGTTTCTCAATTTTGGTTTGATTCTAATACAACTGGTAACTTTGAAATTGTTTGTGCGCATCTTTGCGGAACATCTCATTATAAAATGAAAGCCTTCCTTCGTGTTATTGAACAAGAAGATTGGACAGCTTGGATGAATGAAAATTCTGAATGGGCATTAGAAACTTATGACGAAGAAACAGCGTCTACTTATTGGGGCTGGGACTGGGGAGTAAAGAATTAATATGGGAAATAAAGAATTAAAATACGGCCTACCCGATCCTAGAGACGATCAACCAATTCACCACGAATCCACTAGCATTTGGAGTAAATACATTATTAGTTACGATCACAAAATGATCGCAAAACAATTTTTACTATTTGGTATTTTCTGGACCTTTATAGGCATCACTATGTCGCTTATGATTAGATGGTCAATTGCTTTCCCAGGAGAAGCCTTCCCCATCTTAGGGAACTTATTATTTTCTGATTCCAATGGAGTTATTCCACCAGACACCTACACTATCTTATTCACCATGCACGGAACCATCATGATCTTCTTTTCGATCACACCTGTGCTCATTGGTTGTTTTGGAAATTACCTAATTCCTCTGATGATCGGAGCTCGTGACATGCTCTTTCCTTGGCTCAACATGGCCTCTTTTTGGCTTACTTTTGTCGGTGGTCTTGTCATGTTTGCCTCTTTCTTTGTTCCAATGGGAGCCTCAGCAGTTGGTTGGACAAGTTATCCTCCTCTAGCTTCGTCGCCTTGGTCACCAGGTCTTGGTCATTCGCTTTGGCTTGTTTCACTATACCTTATGGGAACAGCATCTATCATGGGTGCGATTAACTATGTAGCCACCGTCATACGACTAAGAGCGCCTGGAATGAGTTTGTGGGATATGCCTTTAAGTATTTGGGGTCTTTGGTTAACCGCTATATTAAATGCTTTATTTCTACCAGTCCTAGCTTCAGGTCTTTTATTGTTGCTTCTTGATAGAACATTTGGAACTCAGTTCTATTTAGCTGGCGCCATTGCTGAAGAAGGCACTATGGGTGATTTTATCTTATATCAACATCTCTTTTGGATCTTTGGCCATCTGGAGGTTTATATTGTGATTCTTCCTGCGTGGGGAATCGTCTCAGACTTGTTGAGTTTCTTTTCAAGAAAACCTGCTTTTAATGCTAAAGGAACAGCTATTGCCTTAACAGCGATTTCAATTTTAAGCACAGTTGTTTACGGTCACCATATGTTCACAACCAATATGGCTCCGTTATTAACATCTGCTTTCACCACACTAACCCTAATGATCTCTATTCCATCTGGAGTCTTCTTCATTAATTGGCTTGGAACAATGTGGAGAGGTCAAATTCATCTGACAACTTCAATGTGGTTTTGTATTGGTATGGTTTTCACTTTTGGATTAGGCGGGCTAACAGGATTACATTTAGCTGCGGTTTCCACTAACCTAATGCTACATAATACCTACTTTGTAGTCGGTCACTTTCACTTAACTATGGCTTCAGCATCCTTATTAGGAACAATTGCTGCTCTCTATTTTTGGTTTCCAAAAATGTTTGGCCGGTTCATGAGTGAAAGAATTGGAAAAGTGCATTTTTGGTTAACTTTCCCTCCTTTAGTCTACATCTTCTGTGCTCAACTTTTTCAAGGTTACGCTGGAATGCCAAGGCGCTATTACCACCCTTACGAATACGAATTCATGAAGCACTTACAAGGTCTGAATCAATACATTTGGATTGCAGCCATCATGGCCTTCTTGGGATTATGTTTATTTACCTATAATATATTTTATTCCATGTATTTTGGAAAAAAATCAGGAGCCAATCCATGGAATGTTGGAACACTAGAGTGGCAGATTTCTTCACCACCACCGGTTCACAACTTTGACGTCATACCAACTGTCTATAATGGTCCTCATGAATTCTCACATCCTAAACAGACTGACGGACGAGATTGGATTGCACAAGATGAATACATCGAAGGCATTAGCCAAAAGGTTGATTAAATAATGGAAATAACAATGTCTTCATCTCAAACATCGAAATCAAATGAGTTAGGTGTTTACATTGTTATATCTTCTTTAGTCATGTTGTTTTCAAGTCTTGGTCTAGCGCTTTTACTTGTTAGAGATCGTTTTAGTGTTTGGCCTCCTTTAGGATCACCTGAACCACACGTTCTCTTTGGCCACCTTCAAAGCATAGCTTGGTTAGCTCTTTCTGGGCTCGCCTTCTTTTTAACTTCAAAAAAACAAGCAAAACCTTATTTCACTTTCTTCACTTTATTGATTTTAGTTTTACAAGGATCTTTTTTTTACTCTAACATTGTGACTCACTTTAATTTCAACCAAAATATCTTCACATCATTCTTCTACTCATTGACAACTGTTCACACTTTGTTTTCGTGGTTGATCTTAGGGACGCTTCTTTACACACTTCACAACAAAGAGTTTCGATTCTTCAAAACAGTCAGCAAACTTATCCACTTTCTCAGCCTATTTTGGTTATTTTACTTTTATAGTTTAACTATTTATTAAGGAAAAATTATGATGAAAAAGACTATCAATTATTCAACAACGCTTCTAATGACAACATTTTTGAGTTTATTCCTTTTAAGCTCATGCACAAAACCAAAGTTTGACAGCCCTGTTAAATTTGCAGGTGACAAATGGGTCAGCGCCAAAACGCTCAACCTTGGCTACGAAACTTATATGGGATATTGCATGCAGTGCCATGGTATCGAAGGAGACGGCAAAGGACCAGCCGCCTATGGCGCCTACCCTCCACCACGAAATTTTAAAGAAGGACTCTTTAAATTTGCTCAAGTTGAAACAGGTTCACTTCCAAGAGATATCGACCTAAAACACACTATTCGATACGGACTCAAAGGAACACCTATGCTCCCTTGGGATATGTCCGACAAAAGACTCAATGCTGTTGTACAGTACATCAAAACTTTTTCTGAGGTCTGGCAAGAAGAAGAAGCTGGAGAGGTTCTAAGTGAAAGTAAGGATCCTTTTGGACCTGAAAAATATGACATGGCTGTTGATCTTGGTAAAAAAGCCTATCATGGTGTTGGGAAATGTTGGACCTGCCACCCTAGCTATGTCCCTAAAAATGAAATTAACCTCTACTCAAAAGAACTTACCGGAGACGGCGCTAATGAATTTAGAAAAAATATGCATATTGGCGTGACTGCTGCCTCTTCTTACGGAGTCAACTTCACACCTCCTGATTACACTAATAACTGGATTAAAACAGGTGGTGACGTTGTCAGTAATTATCGTCTACTCAATTCAGGGGTAAACGGCACAGCTATGGCTGCTTGGAAAGGTATGCTTTCATCCACTGGAGATGAAAAAGAATCTGAAAAATACCAATGGGCTATTGCTTATTATTTAAATTACTTAAGCAAACTAAAATTCAATCACAATAAAAGAAAAGCATTCTTTGCAAAGCTTAAAAGCCAAATACAAAAAGATTCTACGCCTAAAGAGCAATAACTTACCTGGCCTGAGTTCCCTTAAATTCGCGGTGAACATTAAGGCCATGTTTTTGATACTTTTCGTAAACGGTCCTCAATTCCTTTGGTAATTGTGATGATTCTGATGACAACCTTTTCAATGGTCCTTCTTGCCTATCATTAATAAGTGTAGGCTTTTCTTTAACTTCAACATATTCATAGCTTGCACGAAAACTATTTAGAAATTTTTCCCTTCGCCTTCCTTCAGAAACATCGCCTTCAACTTCAGATAAAAGTTTAGCTTTTTGTCTTTTACTATAAACATCTTTCTTCTCCACCTTTTCACCATATGGCCTATCAGCTACCCCGGACTTAATTAAAACATTAAGCAATTTAACGGATCTTTTGTGGTCCTTAACAGCCTCAATAGCTCCTTTAGACAAGGCTCTCCGTTCTTCCTCAGTAATGTTTTCAGGATTACGCAAATATTTAGTTACGGCATGTCTGTATTTATTAGCTGTTGTCTGTTGAAACTCACTAAAGTCATCTTCCACCAAGGGACGCCCTCCTCCTAATTCATGAATTTCATAATAAGCCTCGATTGGACCTAGACCCTCAACCGGAAACTTCGCCCTTTCTTTCTCAAATGTAGATTCGGTCAACTTCTTTATCAAACTATCATATTTTTGCTTTGAAAATTTATCATTAAATTTGTCATCAGAGGGCCTATTCGCCTTCAACATTTCCTCTAATATCCGTGAAGTAATTCGCTCTTTTAATGGTGACTTATAAAGCTCATCAGGAATTTCTCGACCCTCTAGAACACTTATAATCGCTAAGCTTGCTAAATGTGTTTTAGCTCCCCTACTAGAATTTGGATCAAAGGATGCATGACAAGAAAAACATCTAGAGACAGAGATAATATCATTTACATGACCCTGTGTGATACCACTAGGCAAAAGTTTTAAGTCTTCACCACCTACTCCTTCTAAATTTTTAGTTTCACCCGAAGGTTGTACAACATTATGATCAACTTCAAGCCCAGCAAATATATAAAAGCAGCAAACAAAAAAAACACTTAAAGAAAAAAACTTCATAATAAATTAATCGGAAAAAAGACGTTATAGAGTCACCAATAAATTGACTTTTAAATATGCAATTTTATCAACACTTTAACTCTTAGCTTAGAATAAATAAGATTTTATTCAGAAGACTTAGACCTTAAAAGATTAGTCGCGCAATGAACCCCTCCACCCATGTAATGATAGATTCGATCATTCATTTTTACAGGTTTTAGCGAGACTTTTTCAAATTCTTTCAACAAATAATCTTCATATGGCTGGAACCCAAACAAACCATGAAACAAATTACCTTTATAATATACCGAATTAACAATGTTTGGGAACAATTCAATACCCGACTTTTTTCCCGTTGGAATCAAAACATTAGGAATAGAAACCACTTTCAAATTAGCACAACTAGGGATCTTAGATGTCAAGTCGTCCTTAACCATTTTCACATTATCTTTTTGATTTTTTTGGGCACGAACATTTAACTCTCTAAACACAATGTTTTGATCATAAAGCGCAACAATGTCTTGAGCGTAAATTTTTGAACACCTAGTTCCACTCTTATATTTTGAGTTCTCAAAATACTGAGTTTTCGAATAATTCTTACCCAATAAGTTTTGCTTCATTTGAACAGCACACAATAGTTCTCGAAATTGAACCAATGACCTAAATCCACTTAAGTCAATTCCTTTGGATCTATTCTTAATATCAATATAAAATTGATCAGCTTGGTAATACTCAATTTCAGCATCCAAATTTGTTCTTAGCAAATCAATGCCTTTACCGGTATCCAGTGACATAATTGAAACAGGACACAAATCATTTTCTTTATTGTGTGAAGGCATCACCTTTATTGACTGATCAACATGCCCCACAGCAAAATGGTTCGTTTTAATCTTTAAAGTAGTTAGATGATTTAGTTTCATTTGTTTAGCATAATTTTCAAACTCAGCATCTGTAAATTGTGCATCACCTACCATAAGCGTCCCGTCAAATAAAGATTCAACATTTCCAAAAGTATACGCTGAACGCATTCGACCAGATTCTGGGATAGTAACGTAATCCCCAAAGCTCATATTTATCTTATTTTCCAAAAATGGTTTAAAACTCTCTGTAAAGACTTTACCAACAGATTCACGAGATTTATCATTTGTCCTTATCACAATTCCGCCATACTCAACATGAGTAAATCCCTGAAACGCATCTTGTGGAAAAAAACCAAAACCAAACCAAATAAATTCAATTTTTTTTAAATGATAAAGCACCATGTGCTTTTCTAAAATCTTTTTTCTTAATTCCTTCCCCGCACTAACTATAATCAATGGCATGTCAGCAAGACCCATTAAAGAAATTTTATTAATAAAGTTAAGAATAAATTCATCCGCATGTTCATTATATGCATCGCTCAAAACGATAGCTTTAACATCATCAAACTCATTGCTAACTCTTAAATTTTCAACAGCCTTCAACGGCCCCATCAATGGCCCAATAAACTGCTGTGCCGAAACACAAAAATTTATCAAAAAACAAAGTAAAAACAGTTTAGACTTTATCATCTAATAATTTTATCAAATTTCACTTATTAAAATCAAGTAGATACAATAATCGACACACACTGATCAAAAGCTATACAAGTTAACATGTTTCACTAACATATAAGTAGCTAATTTCATGTGTTAACGTTTTATTCTCCAATTAAGTATGAATCTTCAGTAACTTACCAATGCTTAAGCACTTCATCTTTAACTATACGTTCGTCTCGCTTATTCATTCTCTTGTCAAACCGACTTTGAGCACTTGGACTTCCCTTATTCCATTCAAACTGCATCAATTGAGCATCATCTTCAAGCTCACAATTATTTAAAATATTACCAAATCCAACAATAGCCGATTTGCCAATTAATGTATTTGGCCCAATAACACAATTCATTGAAACTAAAGCATCTTGCTTAATAACTATTGGAGCAAGAACCAACATATCCTTGACTATAGTGTGTCCTCCAAGATAACAACGGCCACCAATAACCACATTTTCCTGAATTTCCACAAGCCCTGGATCCGCAATTACATGGTCGTAAGACAAGTTAACATTATAGGCAATATCGGCTCCGAAAGCTCTGTAATATAAAAAAGTTAATAGTTTGGACGCTTTTATGAAGTTAACCCAAAGAACAGCTAAGCCCGCTCTATTTAGATTAATATGAATAAACCAAATAACAGGCATCTTGCTTCTTTTAAGGTTTTTTAAACGATACCTTCCAGGCTTTAATTTCGGCATAGCGCGAACCACTAAGGCGAAATAAGAAATGTAAATCAAAGAAACCGCAAAAGGCAACAATGACAAAAGATACCACAAACCTGCACTCCAAAGCTTTGTTCCAAAAAAAACAAAAGGAACCCATGTTATTGAAAAAGCGACGACAAGAAACAAATGAGAAATCATTTCAGTTAAAATTAATTTTTTTGTTTCTTCATTCATTGCGATAATTACCTACAGTTTATCACTCAAAACTTTTGGACGAGGTCTAAACAACATTTTGAAAATCCTTTTAGTTGGAACCAACACAGTTTCACAGGACAAGTTATAAAGGTAACCAAACACCATCTGATGTTTTCGAGAAGTAAAAATTGTAATATCGTCTTCCGTTACCAACAAAACTTTATCTTGAGATGTTTGATATCTTTTTGAATTTTTATTTTTTGTTGTAGCGTATCCAACCATATGTTTTGACGGGAACTTCAAACATGAAAATATGATTTTAGGCCAACAATACAAAGCAAAACTTGTTCTTGAAATGTTTCTATTTTTCCAAATACTCATCAAGTCGTAGAAATTCTCAAGTTTATCAAGCTCAGTCATTTTTACTAGCTGATCACGCTCTTTAAGCATATTTTGAGCTCTAGGTGCACCACGATCTATAACATACCCACCAGACAATCGGCCACTGCTATAAAAGCCATAGACTAAAGAAAAATTTTGTAATTCCTGCAAAGAAGGAATGATACATTTTTTCTCAAGCTTCCCTTTAAAGGCCTGTTCATAGCCCTTTTGAAATTCTTGTAAATCTTCCTCTTTAGTCAGTATTTTCGTCTTAATCATATCCTCTTATCCCCTGCACTGATTAAATGAAAACTTGACCCAAGAGTCAAAAGCTTTATCAAACATTATTAGCTACTTTGTGTTAGTTTGGAAAGCGTTTGAAGGGCATAAATACCTGTTTTCACTAGAGCCAACTCATATTTACTCTACTTTTTACTTTATCTTCTCACATAAATAAAATATAGTCTTCTCGCCTATGACCCCAGCCAGTAAAGACAACTCCAATAAAAGCCTAATCGCCACCATAGTTTCGAAACCATTATTCTGGATTATCTTTGTCGCTATGGCCTTCTCTATCCCAATAGTGAAGACTTTTTATAAAAGCGTAACAATAAAACCCTTAGCCGTCCTTGGTAAAATTCCAGATTTTACTTTAAAAAATCAATTCAACAAAAATGTTAACAACAAAGAACTACTTGGAAAGATAAATGTTATCAATTTCATCTTCACAAGTTGTCCAGATGTATGCCCTTTAGTCACACGACAAATGAAAAAAATTCAACAAAGAACCGCATACGTTAGTAAATTTGTAAAATTTTCAAGTATCAGCGTAGATCCCATCAGAGACACCCCAGAAGTTTTGAAAAACTTTGCTGATAATTACGAAGTTGATCACAGAAATTGGAATTTTTTAGTTGGCCCCCTAAAAGAAACCCAAAAAATAGTCTCAGAGGGTTTTAAAATAGGAATGGATCATAGCGCCTTATCTAAAAGCAAAAATGACGATGATCACGAACACCACAAACTTAATGACATGTCCGTGGTACATGGTGAACATTTTATCATCACAGATCAAGTAGGCCGCATTAGATCCTACCTTAAAATAACTAATAAACAAGACATTGAAAAAGCTCTTAAAATAATAACTATTCTCGTCAACACCCCTCCTGGGATGGATGGCACACATAAACTATAAGGCCAAATAACTCAGTGAGCTTTCTCAATAAATTTCTAGCCCCAATTCTAAATCAAAAACACCTCTTTCAAGAGCAATTCTCTGAAGAATCTTTGAAAGAAATTCCCACTGAAACTCTGCACCTTGCCTTGAAAGAAGCTGATGCTGATACTTGCCTTTGGTTTTTTGAATACGCTGAACCCGCTCAAATACAAGGTGTTTTAGACTTCGAATCTTGGAATCAAGACAAATTTGACCCTAAACATTTTTTACAATATTTCAATTTCTTAGCCCTAACCAGCCCCAAAAAGGTCCTTAAAAACACTCAAGGTCTGGACGATCACGCCTTAATTTTCTTTCTAAAAAACTATTGTGAACTCGACCACTACGACCAGGAAAATCCACCTAACCTACCATCAAACCAATTTCTTACTAGTCCGGATCAATCCTATGTTATTTTCATTGACCCTAAAAACAATCAATTCAATGAAACACTAAGATTATGGATGGAAAAAGTTTCGCTATCAGATATTAACTATCTTAGATTCTTATTTCACTCGATTATCAATGAAACAAAAACCTATTCTGAAGAAGTAGCCTACAAGAAAAAGAAGAAGCGCTTGGAAGATTTAGGTTTTATGGATTATCACCAATCAATCGAACTTTATAGCCATGCCCCAATAAAACTATTCCTTGATCAACTTGAAACACGAAAGTTCAAAAAAAATGAAAAATTTGAATTTCACCAAAAAAATAACTTAGAAAAAGACGTACAAAGCTCAAATGAATATTTACCTGTTAAGTTTTTTGTCAGTAAAAGTTCAACTTCATACTTTGATAAAGTACTAAACAACCTGAACCCTATTCAAAAAGAAATTATTATTCCAGAGTTTTTAAAAGTCATCAATATGAGCCTCTGTGCTGACAATCAACTCAGAGCCTCTGCTCAGACTATTCAAAAGAAGAGTATGCGCAATAAAAGATATCTCGACATTGCCTTATTTCATCTGAGTAAAGGACAGACCCAATTAGCTCAAACTATAATCTCTGAATACCCTTTAAAAGATATTTATCATCTTGGATGGCTTATGTTCCAAGACCTGAACAAAGCCGCCAAGAAAATACCACAGTATTATGATTTAAAAACCTTTGAAGATAGCGATCGCAAAGTCATCAACAAATGCTTAAACAGACATATAGACATTGATAGTGAAAGTCTAATCAAAAGACTTTCGACGCAAACAAGTAACAGCTCGTATGAAGATCTCCTTAACTTAGGTCAACACTTGAAAGCCTTGTTTGATTTAGGTGTTTTTTATCATAAAACACTTAACGATTCTTTAGACTTAGTTAAAAGACCCCTCTTAGAAAAAGAAACTGCCTTAAAAAGATTAATTACTGGATTGTTTAGATTTTCAGCTGTAAAAACTCCACAATTCATTTGCACTCCAATAAAAAAAGATGAATGGCCTGATTTGTCTAAAAACGCGAATTTAGCAGACATCAAAAAGTCTTTTGAAGAGATTATAACTAAATGTCCAGCCACACTACACCCAAGTATGAAAGACGATTTCAAAATATATTTTGATGAACTATCAGAGTATATGAATTCTTTGGCTAGCAAAAAATATCCTGATTTAAGATTTTTTGAAGCTCTTGTTTTAGAGGAAAGCAAATAATATGTATTCATTTTTAATTTATTTAAAGCAATTGTCACTCAGTTTTTGGTTGGGTGAAATGTTATTTTTTGTCATTATTTTTGCCCCAAGAGTCTTTAAAATACTTTCCAGAGAGTCTGCAGCAAAACTGCAAGCTAGCATTTTTCCTGGTTATTTTTGGGTTGGTTTTATCTGCGGTTTAATATTAATACTATTTTATTTGTACTCAATTTTCATAAACACTTCAGCCACATCTAAAGATTATTATGGATTAGCACTTTCAATAATTTCATGTGCTATCTTCGCTTATTGTTTGTTTACCTTAAATCCAGAAATATCTGAACTACAAAAAACAGCTATCAATTTTCCAAAAGACTCTAGCGAACAAGTTGTAGTTGATTTTCAAGAGAAACATAAACTAAGCGTTAAACTTAATGTTATTGTGTTGGTTATTTTATTAGTTTTAATCGCTTTATAAACAAGAGTTCTTATCCAAACCACAATCTTTAACTTTGAAAATCATTTGTGGATTTTGAAGAGTAAATTCAATTTGACACTCTTCCTCAGGAATATCTGCCATAAACAATCGTCTACATTGAGTATTACTTACCCTAACTGCATTGCCTCCTAAAATTGGAGTTCCAATAGATAATTCCTTACCCCCACCAACTGGAGCAGTGTACTTTCCATCAACGGTATATGTTCTATTATCGCACGTTATACCTGGAGGGTCTGACAAAGGTTTTATAGCTTCACAAACACCATCTTTAGTACAATTTTTAGTCCCCTTAACATCCCTAACGCAATATCGACCTGAAAGTCTCCATCCTCTTGGCACTCCAGAACGACCACCGTATTTAGGCGAACTATACCTAACCGTTTGCCTCGCCACTTGACCTATACAAATTTGATCAGCGTTTGGCTGTTTTCTTGTATCACACCAGCCATCACGAGCTCTTGGTGGGTTTGGCGGACGATTTCCATTTGAACCTCTACCAGCTCCCCCACAAGGAATCCCACTATTACAGATATAAAAATCTCCTTCACGATAATCATCACAAAAATGAATTTTACCGCCCTGGCAGACACCTTTATACGTTCGAGAATTGTTTCCTCTAGCACTTCCATAATAAGCACCAGGGCATCTTCCAAATCCCTTCCTCCCTCTGCGGTTGCATTGAGCTGACTGCAACTCAGAAACAAACAATGCTAAAAGAAGAAAAGGTATTAATTTTATTAATTTTCCCATGTCATAACCACTTTCATATCTTTGAAATCATAAAACTGCCCAGTATTATCATAATGAGTTTTAATATCCTCTTTCTCAACAACAACAATTTCATAATCTAAAGCCCTTGGTACGCACAATCCATTAGCCGCTCTATCCACAAGCACTTCAACTTTTTTATTAAAGGCATTCCCATCTTTTAATTTAAAATTTATTCCAAATACAACAGGATTTTTTTCGTCGCATTGACGTCTTTTTCCAATAAAAAATTTTGCGCCATCTAATTCAAATCGATACAATACCGAACGTATATTTATTGGGACAATTTTAGGGTCATCATTTTTAAATAGTATATCTGACGACTGTCGGCCGCTGTCTCCCAATTTAAATTGGCTTCCTCCAGAACTGATATCGCCATCTTCAACAATATCAACTGTACAACAACAAAAGGTATCAGGTTTTACACATCGATCTATTTTTTCACTTCCGCCACTAACTGCAGTCGCAACATTAAAATTATAATTTTCAGTTCTTAAATTTGGAACAGCATCAGGATTTTCGACATCCACCGTTAAAGTCATTTGATAAAGCGTACTTCCTTCATCAAAACTATCTTTATTTTGACAGACTTGAACATCGTTAATAGCACTGATTCTTGCCGATTTTGTCGACCATTTATTAGTATCTTCAGTAGATCTTTCTTTTTGCTCAAATTTTGGATTGTATTCGCCCGGAAAATAAACTTTCATTTCCTGATCAACTAACTTATCTTTTTCAGCGCCTCCGTCAAATTCTGGGATTGATCTTATAGATTCTTGAAGTACTTCATTACAGGTACTTTCTTCACTTAAAAACAACCCTAAAGAACTTAGGTCGCGACCAATATTTCCTAATCTCCTGACATCAACTGTCTGACTTTGAGATCTCTCTAAAGTTTTCACTACTGCTAATGATACTATCCCTAAAAGAACGCTTCCTGTAAGAACTTCGACAATAGAAAATCCCTTAATTTGTTTCATAACTATTATTATAATCGGATTTTTTGGATATTAAATTAATGTCTAATTATTATTGTGTTAATTTTGCATTAATAGCTTTTAAGATGCTTTATTGAATTCGGCCTTAAGGTCGCCCAAACGATTAACCACATGATCTAATCTTTTAGTTGCCCTTTCAAGACCCTTAATCATAATTTTTTGTTCTAAATTAGCACTATCTTCAAGCATATCGATATACCCTTTTAAACTAGTCACTGAAGTTCTAATTTCATGAGAAAGACTTCTTAATAGAGTTTCCCTTGCTTTACTGTCTTTGAGCAAATCTCCAGTTCTTAGCATTTTAGCAATAACAATAGCTCCGCTAAATTCATTATTTTGAATGTAGTGTAGCTCTAAATGAAAAGTTTTCAAAAAAGCTTCAACGGGAATCAAGCCTAAATCATCATTTCCCTTGTGATCAATATATGTTCTTAATTGATTGAAAATAGCAATGACACTTTTTTCTTCATTAAAAAAAGGCCAATGAGTTTCGACATCATCATCTTTTAAAGGGAATTTGATATTTTGATTATCAAAACCTAGTAAATCAAGCATGCGCTTGTTCGCCCATTCTAACTGATGAGAAGAGTTAAAAAAAGCAAAGGGCAGAGAAGAGTTAATTTTCTTCTCTGCTAAAATATTTAAATATTTATTCATCCAATATTATGGGATAAATTTATACCCTACTCCACGAATAGTATGAATATGTTTCTCTTTTGAGCGTCCAAGTTTTTTTCTTAAAGCTCTAATATGAACATCAATTGTTCTTGAAGAAATTGATTTTGAACGTCCCATTACTCTAAGTAATAATTCGTCACGATCAAATACAGTGTTTGGCTTAGACATCAAATTAAATAAGATACCAAATTCTGAATAAGTTAATTCCAACAACTGTCCATCACAAACAACTTGACGAGTATTTGGATCAACTTCAATCCCACTCAAATTAAGTTTACTTTTCAATAAAAAGACTCGACCATTATTGCGTTGTACACGACGTACTAAGCTGTCTACTCTAGCCATTAAGACATCCATTTCAAATGGTTTTGGCAAATAATCATCTGCTCCACCTTTTAGACCAGAAATAACATCTTTACTTTCTCCTCGAGCAGTAAGCATCATGACAGGTGCATTTGAAGTATCTCTTCTTTCACGAAGTAATTTTGTAAAGTCCATACCGTTAATCGTTCCGGCCAAATTGACGTCAACAATAAAGGCATCTGGTTTAGGAACATTCATAGCCTCAAGTTTTTCAATAACATCTTCAGCTTTATCAAAACACTTGACATGATAGCCTTGTTTATTCAATTGAAAGGTCAGGATTGATTGTAAATCATAATCATCCTCCACCAAATAGACTAGTTTTCTGTGTTCAATTTTTTGCGCCACATTTCCTTGTGACGAGTAATCAGCTCCTTCTTGATAATTTAATGCAGATTCGTTCATTTTCTTTTTCCCCTTTGCCAACCAAGTTTTTGTCTAACTAGCTGCACTAACAATTCGCTAAAACTCAATTTATTCCAGTCTAGACAAAAGTACTTACAGTTGTCTTAACCTATCCTTGACTTCGACATTTATGGCTACATACTTTAATAAAGAGCCAAAAAAGAAAGGTCAAAGTTATGACAGACAAAGAGAAAACCCACGAAATTCCAGAACATGCACCGATTCTACCTCTTAGAAACGCCGTATTATTTCCTTTAATGAAAATGCCCGTTTCTGTTGGAAGAAAGAAAAGTGTTGCTTCCGTTTTAAGCGTTGGCGAAGGTGGACACCTCGTTGTTGTCACCCAAAAAGAAAAAGAAATCGACGAGCCAAGTTTCAGTGATCTTTTTGAAACTGGTGTTTATTCAAAGATAGAAAAAATTCAAAAAATGAATGACGGCACTTTAACTGTGCTTGTTCAAGGATTAAGTCGAGTAAAATTGCTAAAAGAAAAACTTCCAGCTGACGAAAAAGAAGCTCCCAACCACATTGTTGGCCATATCGAAAAAATTGACCCTGGTTTCAAAAAAGAAGAACTCAAAGATAAAGTACAAATTTCAGCTCTTGTAAAAAACATAAAACAATTAGGTCGAAGAATTATCTCTTTATCTCCAAGTATTCCTGACGAAGCTGCTATCTTTGTCGAGTCCATTACTGACCCTGATTATTTAGCTGACCTAATCGCCACTTATATGAGTTTAAATGAAAATGAAAAACAAGATATTCTTGCTATTGGAGATGTTACTAAAAGACTTGAAAAAGTAACTCATCTTCTCAACAAAGAAATAGACATTCTTGAGCTTTCCAAAAAAATCCAAGGCGATATTAAAGATGAAGTTGTTAAAAATCAAAGGGAATATTACCTTCGTGAACAACTTAAAGCTATTCAAAAAGAACTTGGAATTAAAGATGATGAAGACGAGGTTGAAGAACTTCGAAAAAAAGTTGATGAATGCAAAATGAGTGAAGAAGCACTTAAAGTAGCCAACAAAGAACTCGATCGTTTATCCAGAATGTCTCCTAATTCAGCCGAACATAGTGTTATTCGAACTTATCTTGAAACCTTAGTTGAAGTCCCTTGGAGCAAATCAACTCCTGATAACCTTTCTATTGAAAAAGCAGAAGAAGTCTTGGACGAAGACCATTATGGCCTAGACAAAGTTAAGAAAAGAATTATTGAATTCATCAGTGTTCTTAAACTTAAAGGCGATCTCAAAGGCCCAATTCTTTGCTTAGCTGGCCCTCCCGGCGTTGGTAAAACCTCTTTAGGTCGATCAATTTCAAAAGCATTAGGACGTGAATATGTCCGAGTTGCTATGGGCGGAGTACGTGACGACGCTGAAATTAGAGGCCACAGAAGAACTTATGTTGGAGCCATGCCTGGAAGAATCATTCAGGCGCTTAAAAGAGCAAAAACCAATAATCCGGTTATTCTTTTGGATGAGGTCGATAAACTAGCTTCAGACGCTCGAGGTGATCCAGCTTCAGCTTTATTAGAGGTTCTAGATCCAGAACAAAACAATGGCTTCGTTGACCATTATCTTGATGTTGCTTTTGATCTTTCTAAAGTTATGTTTGTCTGTACTGCCAATAATGTTGAAAACATCCCTTGGGCTCTTCAAGATCGTTTAGAAATGATCAATATTCCAGGTTACACAGAAGAAGAAAAATTAAAAATTGCTCAAAAATACCTTGTAAAAGACCAAACTGAAGTTCATGGCCTCAAAGCAGAACAACTAACAATAACTGAAAAAGCACTTCGTAAGTTAATTAATAACTACACACGTGAAGCTGGCGTTCGTAATCTCAAAAGAGAAATCGCCTCTGTCTGTCGTGGTGTTGCACGAAAGATTGCTAAAAAAGAGGTTGAAACTTTCGAAGTTGAAGACACAAAGCTTCATGATTTAATTGGTCAAGAAAGACATCAAATGGATGTTGCTGAAAGAATGTCTAAACCGGGCATCGCAACCGGATTAGCTTGGACTCCAGTAGGTGGAGACATTCTTTTTATTGAAGCAACTCGCTTCAAAGGAAAAGGTGAGCTCAAATTAACCGGTAAACTTGGTGAAGTCATGAGAGAATCTGCTTTGGCAGCTAAATCATGGATTAAAAGCTACTCAGCAGCTCTGGAAATACCTGACAATGCTTTCACTGACTATGATTACCACATTCACTTTCCAAGTGGAGCTATACCAAAAGATGGCCCAAGTGCTGGTATCACCATCCTAACTGCTCTATGCTCTTTGATCTTAGGAAAGAATGTAGATCCCAAAATTGCTATGACTGGCGAAATTACTCTTCGCGGAACGGTACTTCCTGTTGGCGGAATTAAGGAAAAAGTATTAGCAGCCAAAAGAGCTGGTATTACTAAAATTATCATGTGTCACAAAAACGAAAAAGACCTTGAAGATATCCCTAGCGACCTTAGAGACACTTTATCTTTTCATTTTGTGAAAGAAATGACTGATGTTTTAAAAATCGCTTTAGATATTAACGTCAAATACGTTCCACACATGACCCTGGATAACACAAAAGCATCACAGTCAAAAACAAAAGCTTAGTTTCTTTTAAACCATCAATAAGCTCAAATGCTTATTGATGGTTTTTTTTATAATTTTCCTGAAACAATATTATTTGCAATTTCAATAGCCAATTTAAACCTAACGATAAATCTTTTCGCTTGTTTATCGCCTTTATATTGAGCAATTTCACGCTCTAATCGTTTAAGATCTGTAAGTTTCATCTTCTCTAAAATCTCCTTACCTTGTGGTGATTTTACGAAAACTCGCATACGCTCTACTTTCTTTTTAAATATTTTTTTCTTAATTAAAAATTCGTATAATTTAGAAATCAGCATTGAAGGATAAGAAAAAGACTCTGCATTATCCATAAGCACAACTTTACCTTGAGCATCGAAGTCAAAGTTATCATCTAAACGATCTTTGTGATTATTAATAAAGTCAAAGAAGTCCATTTTAGAAAGCTCTTGCTTGTTTTCCTCAAATTTAGAAATATTTCTCTTAAATAGCTGCACGGAACCTATTTCCCCATCGATGACACGCTCAACAGTTGGCGGAACAGCGTGAAACCCAAACAATTGATCAAATTCATAGTTAAGGACTTCAGTTCTGTAATCAGACATCTTAACTTCCTTGTGAGGCTTCCAGACACCGCTTGTTTCATCATCAAACTTAATGATAACAGCCTTACTTCGTCCTCTACCTATTCTTGAATATCCAACAATTGGCGCAGATTTTAAAGTATCCTCAACTGGATTAATGACTCTTCCCATTAAAGGGTTTAAAGCTGAATAACTCAACTGACTACGTTGTAATCCTGACTCCAACAATTGCCTACTTGAAACCTCTTGAGGTACCCTACGACTCAACGTAAATTTAGTTTTTGAATTTAATGAAATAATTCGACTTAATTTTAAAATACAATTATCAATTGGATATTTTTTTATATAAGCTTCTGTCGTAATTTTTTGTGCTTGTGTTTTATGTTGAGCTTTTAGATTAACGACTACCATTGAAATTGATATAATAATTATATATTTAACCACTTGAATTTTTCGTCATTATTAAAGAAACAAAAAAATATAATTTTGACTTCTATCAAGCTTATTAAAAGCTGACTTTACCAATGAATTCATGTTATAACCTCTGATGTGAGCACTAAAACTCGAAAGAACGATCACTTGGAGCTTTGCCTCAATAAAGATGTTGATTCTGCCTTTAAAGCCCAGTGGGACAAAATCAAGCTTCCTCACTGCGCACTTCCTGAAGTATCTCTTCAAGAAATTTCTCTTCAAAATAATTTTTTTCATCTTAAATTAGATAACCCTATATATTTCAATTCAATGACAGGCGGAACACCTCAAGCAGACACCCTTAATGATTGTATTGCTTCAGTTGCTCAAAAAAACAATATGTTAATGGGACTGGGATCCATGCGTGTTGCTATTGAAAACCCACAACTAATTTCCTCTTTTCAATTTAAAAAAAAATACCCAAAACTCAAAGTCATGGCCAATATTGGCGCTGTTCAATTGAACTATGGAATCACAACTAAGGATTGTCTTCAATTAATCGAAGATATTGATGCTGATGGAATTTTTGTGCACCTCAACCCTCTACAGGAAGCCCTTCAAAAAGAAGGCGACACTAATTTTTCCAACCTATGTCATAAACTCAAAGAATTGAAACAATCACTTGATGGTAAGATTTTATGCG
>Ga0114953_1000623_pt1 | contig 26129 bp, 22 predicted proteins | sample SidtaG_FD_87298 | JGI IMG/M metagenome (GOLD analysis project Ga0114953, IMG submission 87298) | Marine algal microbial communities from Sidmouth, United Kingdom - Sidmouth_Male2 metaG | ecosystem: Host-associated > Algae > Red algae > Unclassified | place: Sidmouth, United Kingdom | collected...
CGCTCGAAACTGACAGCGAAGATGTTGACCTCTACGCGGACATCTCTGCGGTGCTCGCTGTCGCGACGTCGGTCGAGGTCTGACCCCGATCGTTTCCGGAACCTTGGGTTCGCGCGACTTGCTGAGAGGCGACCGACGCGCCGTGAGGTAGGTCACGATCCGCTATCGGCCAAACAGGTCTACGAACTACTTCGTGTTGACGAGTGGCCGATAAAGAATCTATAGGTATCAGCAGCTTGTTCGGCGTGAATGATCTGTATCGGTCAAATCAGGGTTCATGGCCAATAAAATCGCGCGGATGATAGCGTCTTCCTTTGTTCTCCCCTTCAGCCACGATTCGGCCCTCATCGGCGACCTGTCTCAAGGCTCGTCGGAACGTACGCTCCTTGAGCTCCTCGCCGATCCGGCGGCGGATGTCCGAAGCGGTCGAGCCGGGATAACGTTCCACGTCCTCGACGATGAGCGCGTGCAACCTGTGAGGCTCGATACGCGCGAGGGTCGTGCGAGTGTCCAGTCCCGTCTGATGTAGCAGGGACGGCACGACGAAGTAGCGCGTGCCGCGGGCCCGACCACTCTGCTCGACGAGGCCGAAACCGACCAGTCGAGATACCCAAGGTCGGAGGGCCTCGGCACCGCGAAGATCGAGCGCGCGCGAGAGTTCCTCCGCCGACAGTCCTTCGGACTGAGCAAGGATGCCAAGGGCGATGCGCTCGCGCTGAGTGAGATCGTGGCGCTGGTCAGCCTCGGTCAACAGTCGGATGACGCCGGGGTGCACGATTCGACGCCGGACGACGACACGGACCAGATCCACGTCCTCTGTCACCGCGGGTACTGACCGACCACTGGCGAGCAGCCGCTCGTACATCATGTCGAACCCGCTGCCCTCCTTCTCCATCAGCCCCAGATCGTGGAACACGCGGGCGAGTCCGTCGTTGCGGCGGCGGCTCCGGTGCAGGATGTTGTCCGGCGTGATCCCGAGCGGCAGCGGGCCGACGTTGACGATCTCGAGACGGTCTGGGTACAGGGAGAGGAAGATGTCGCCGCGCTGCGTGTACGGGCGGTGCACCAGCGCGTTGACGAGCAGCTCCCTCACGACGCTCTCGTCGTAGGCGGGAACGTTGACGCGCAGCAGACCTTCCGGCAGCTCGTAGCTTTCCTCGAAGTCCGGAACCCCGTGACGAACGGCGTCGACGAGTTCGACCGGCGACAGCGTGTGGTCGTCCCACACTTCCTTCCAGATCTTCTCCTCGCGCTCGTCGTAGCGGATGGCCTGCACGATGGGTGCGGTTCCGAGCTTCGCGCGGTCGCTCCTCGAGCCGACCATCAGGACGCCGAGGTTCGTCAGCGTCTCGCCGACCGCGAGGTCGTAGTGGACGAGTAGCTCCGCGTCGGACTTCTCCCGGACGGACGTCTTCACTCGGCTCGATGCTCGGATCGCCTCGGCCCAGCGCCTGAGCGCCGATGCGTCGGCGTCGCTGCTCGAGACGCCGAGCGAAGTCATCGCCTCCCACGAGATCACCGAGCGATCGTTCGCGAGGCGGAGCACATCGTCACCGACGACAGGAAGACAGCTGTCGCCGACGCGCAGGTAGTAGCGCCCGTCGCTCGTCGACGCGACGCCCGGCGAGCGCGGTATGGAGAGGGAGACGTACTCGCCGCCGTTAGAATGTGTCCGCAGCTCGGGGAGGACAGTCACATTGACCGTCACTTGAGCGACTCGCTTGCGGATGCGATCGAGCAGATCGGGCGGAACGCGCTGCGTCGCGGGCGGCGCCGCCGCATCGTCCTCGATGCCGATCAGCAGTTGTCCACCACTACCGTTCGCGAAGCAGACGCAGTCCTTCGCCAACTCGTTGAAGTCCGCCGTTTTGCCGGTCACGAGCCGCAGGGACTTGCGATCGAGCGAGCGGCCCTCGATGGCATCGCTATGGTCTTCAGGGTCCAAGATAGCTATTCCGATTGTCGTCAGCGCACATCCTCTCGATCGGGTCGGTATCCGGCACGACATTCAGGATGGCGTGCAAATCCGTCGGCGCATACCCGACCGCCCGTAGTTCGAGGAATCGTTCGGTGGTGTTGAGCGTGCCGACCTTCTCGATGATGGTTGCCGCGATGAACTGGTCGAGCGACACGCCGTCCGCGCGTGCCAGTCGCTCGGCGACGGATCTCACGGAGCGCGACGGTTTCGGGGGACAGCTGGACTTGTTGTTCACGGCGTATCGGTCTCGCGAAGAAACGGTTCCGGTCTCCACGCAAGCGTAACAGCGCGCAACGCGCCGCCTTGCGCGCTGTGCACGCAGGCAGCTCTCGCGGCTCTGTTCCTGCTCATTCGACACCGACTCTGCGCAGCACGACGATCTCGGGCTGCCGGTCCGCGCCGCTATCAGCGCACACGCAGTTTGCCGCCTCCAACAACCGTGACAGCTCTGCGGCCGAGTGATGCGTCGTGATCCGCGCGGAGCGATGACCAAGCAGATCTTGCCGGTCCTCGAAGCTGACGCCGGCGGACCGTAGCCGCCGACCGAAGGTGTGCTTCAAATCGTGCACCCGCACCTGCGGCAACCCGACGGCATTCCGAGTGCGAAACCACGCGGTGTTGAGCATCCGGGTGACGGGCTCGCCGTTGTAGGTGAATACGTGGTCGGCATGGATGCCCCGCTGCCGCTCGACCACCGACACCGCAACTCGGTTCAGCGCGACGAGCCGATCGTCTCCGTTCTCTACACGCTCGCCGGGAACGATGAAGACGATCGTGCCGAGCTGCGGTACCTCGACCGCCCACACCCACCGAAGGCTGCTGATCTCGCTGTCACGGCAACCCGTGTTCACCGCGAACGACGCCATATCGGCCAGGTGAGCGGGGAGGGCGGAGAACAGCCGCGCCTCCTCCTCCCGGTTCAGCGGGTACGGCTTCCGCTCGTTCGTGTCGCTGAGCAACTTGATCCGCGGCACCGACGCCAGCCAGGTCAACCCGTGCTCGTCGACCCACTCGTTCGCCGCGAGGTTCAGGATGCGGCGCACGACCTTGAGCCCGTGGTTGATCGTGCCGACGGCGGCGCCTTACTTTCTTCGGTGATCGATCCACGGCTGCAGGGTCCCTGTGTGGATCTTGTCGAGGCTCGCCGTGCCGATCCACGGCATCAGCAGCTTCAGCCGCCCGATATCGCTGTGCAGGCTACGCTTGTGCTGGTTCTCGAGCACGAACTTCGCGGCTGCCTGCTCGAACGTCCGCGACGGGCGGACTCCGTAGACCGACGCCTGCCGCGATTCCTCCGTCAGTCGCGCGAGGAACCCTTTCGCTTCGTCGAGCCGATCTGTTCCAGTGCTCTGATAAACTCGCTGGCCGTCGATGTGCTTGTCGACGTGCCAGATGCCGGCGCGCTTGACGAGGCCGGGCGGCTTCTTCCTTGCCATGGTGCTGCTCCCTTCGGGCGCGTCCGTCGCCCGTGCTGCGAGATGTAGTCGTCCACCCAGGCAGTCCCGGTCTGGCACGTGAGAGCATGTTGCGGTTGAACACAAGCTTCCAAGACGCAGCTGAATTCTGGACGGAGACAGAGATTCTGGCGCGCGCGGATAAGTTGTTCGACGTCGCCGTCCTGAAGTGGCCACGACAGCTGGTCGAGTGACTTGAGCAGGCGGCAGCACATCATCATGTGACACGAACTAAAGTGTTTAAAAACTGTTACTCGTGAAGATCGGGTCTGTCTTGTTCCCCGAACGCGTCCGTCGACGCCTGATGCGTCCCCTTTTGCTGCCTACCGGTACCGATCAAACTCCTTGGGAAGCTTTGCCAGTATTTGATCCAGTGACAAATCATCAATCTGCCAGGTGACTTCCAGCTGGCGACGTAGCGTACGCAACCTCCTCGGCGACCCACCTTCCTTGCCGCCCGCTCCTCGCTTCAGCCTTCCTGTATCTGGATCGAAATATAGTGCTCGAGCCAGCCCTTGGAACGCCGGGGTCATCATGTCGTTCTGCCCCGTCATCTGCTCACGGATCTCCGGGAGCACGTTTGGTGCAGAGCACAAAAGGTGATCGGCGTTTTCACCCAGTGCCGCGAGAAGGAAGACAGGCATGCGCACGAGATGGCGTTGCCCCTTCTGCCAGTCGTTCGCAGCGCTGGGATACCAGCGGTGAAATTCACCGAGCTGCCGCGAACCGTCCGGATTCTTCTTGAAGAGCTTTTCTCGCAGCACGAACGTCAACCAAGCCCAGAGCCCGATGTCATCCAAGTGCGGAAACAGCTGTTCTAGTCCGAGCGATTGCAGCACGGCCTCCGCCAGATCCCGGGCGTTGTCGAATTCACGGATCGTCAGTGGCCCTGTTCCGCTCACGGGATCGGAAAAGGCGTCGTCGAGTGCATCAAGGCGCTCTTCTGCATCCTTCCCGGCCAGACGCTGTTCAAAGTGATGCAAGCCGGTGTCGTTGAAGGATCTCAGGCCTGTGAGCACGGTCATCGGGTACCTCCACCGTTCGCGACGCGCAACGTATCAAGGAAGGCGAACTTCCTGCAGAACGCGTCGATCAGATCATCAAGCCACGCTTCCCGTTCCTCAACGGCTCGTCCGACGGGAGCCTTGTTGTCCGGCAACAGGGAATTGCTCCATTGGATCCACTCGTCAGCCCATTCGATGGCTTCGCTATCCCGATCTGCGATCACGTGCCCCATTACCCTTTCCACGATGACGGGCAGAATGGCCGCGTGGAAGTGCGGGTCAGTGCGAGCCCACTCCGTCGCGTCCGGGATCGATTCGTCCACATAGATGATCGGATGCTCGTCGTCCCTGATATCCAGTTTCCAAATCCGCGGCGCAATGTTTGCCGTCTGGAAGTCGAGAATGCCTTGCCCTGCATCGGGCTCATCGTCGCCACCCTTGACCTTCAAAGTCCATGCGGCTGTGCTTCCCAGCACCATGCCGAGATTCTCATCATCGGAGGCTACGATGCGGAGCTGACAGGAGGGCGATCGGAACTCGGAGTGCTTCGGCTTGCTGGATGCTTTTGGTAGCCCTACCGTGCCGAAGGCGAGCTGCTCGGTCATCTTGTTCTCGGTCATGCGCAGCATGATGCGTGCGTTCGTCGGATGACCCTTGAAGGTACCTTCGTCACTGATCTTGAAGTCGATCGTCTCACCCGATGCGGCGGGAGCCATGTCGAACGATTTGCGAGGAATGTCCTTGCGACCCGTGAGCTTGATGTTCCTACGCATCAGTAGCGACCTCCTTTACCCTGACGCGCCGAAGGCGTGCGTCCAGTTCCCGATTGACGTCGAAGCCCGTGATCTGAATGGAGAGTTCCGCCGTGCAATCGGTGGCGACGAGCTGGTTCCCCTTACGTGAAAGCACGCTGCAACCGGTCGCGTCGACGTTCAGCTTGTCGAGGCTGAAATCGTGGCGGCTCCATTTCGGTTTCCGAGAGCCGTCCGCATATGCAAGCACCAGTTGTAGTGATGTGGGCCAGTCGTCGAACTCCTTGTTGCCGCGAACCCGAAGGCCTTCGTCGATCTCGTCGACCTCGAACGCCTGAATGCGCTTCTTGATCGGTTCCGGGTCGGTGCTTTCGCTCTCCGGTTTTGTCTTGTCTCGCCGTGCCTGCTTCGACGCCTCGGTCTTCGGGACGCTGAAGAAGGCGCTGAGGATGGATGCGTCAGGCTTGGACGCGTCCGGAAGAAACAACTGTCGGAGCATTTCGGGTAGACCTGCAACCAGTCTCTTCTCGCTGATGCGGTAACCGCGATCGCGCAGTTTTTCCTTCACCTCGTTGGTCTCGAGCAGACTGAGATGTGCCTTTCCTTCACAGAGATTCAGGTAATCCGACAGGGGCGGATCGTCGACTGTCAGAATCGTGTCGAAGCCATGGGGCGTTCGAGCGACAACATCCGGCAGGTACATGCCATCCCGGAAGAACATGTCGATGCTGGACCTTGTACGAGGCGTTCGTGCGATCACGGCTCGCACACGAGTCTCGGTCTGCTGGCCGTTCTGTTGCAGGGGAAATCGGATGTCGACAGTCACCTGACGATCTTCGTCCAGTAAGGCGAGGACGGCGGTGATCTCCTCTGAATCGCGAAACGTCAGCACCTCCTCCTTGAAGGCTCTCTGGAGCTGGAGGACAAGGTCGGCAGGCCGTGTTGCGATAGCTTCACGAAGAAGTGACACGTACCGATTCGGGTCCGCCTTTACAGGCGGCTCACTGAAGTGATCCGAGCAGTGTTTCGCGATGGACGGCAGGCTCTCGTTGTCGACCGGTTCCTCTCCGACGCTGACCTCCAGCGTACCCTCCAGAACCGCGGGGCCGAAGTGCTCAACAATCGACGCCATGATGCCGTCCTCGCTCAGCCCCTCGTGCGGATAGGGAATCACCAGCGACAGACCACTGTCGTCCGCTTCGTCGACTCCACTGCGCAACCTGAAGGCATCTCGAAGTCCGCGCTTGAAGTCGTTGCTGTCGTGTAGTCGGTACACGGATCCTTGAGGTTCCGCAGCGAGGTACGCGTGTGTTGATCTGAAATGTTCCCCATACTGCCCGGCGCGCAGGACCGCCATCCCGCAGGCGAGTTCGACGCCGTCATCACGACGGCGCGTCCAACCAAGCACCGAGTTCATGGTCGACGCAATCAGGAAGGTGACCCGACCGATACCGCGACCTCCTCTCGAACTCTTGCCCTTGTTCGATAATCCGAAGTTCAGCCAGTAGTTCCAGAAATCGCCGGTGCGAGTATCAACGGCACCGACAAGTCCAGTAGAGCTGAAGTCCTCGACCGTCATCCATCGAACGATTCCCTGCTGCCACTCTTGCGGGATCGGCAGGCCCGCCTCCTCTCGATATGCCATGGCGCTGGCGAGCCAACTGCGTTGCACATCGTCCGATGACTCGTGAAAGGCTATTCGAACGCGTACAGGCTCACCTTCCAGTCCGAGCCGTGCGTCCAGGCTGTTCTGGATCGCCTCACGCACGACCGTCTCTGCAAGCGGAACCCGTTGTCCGTCGAAGATCTCGGCATCGCACGATCGTCATCGGCGGACCACCTTGCCAGGCCTACTCGCTTGTCGGACGGTCCCGGAATGCCGGCAAGCGCGGCTACTCGCTCGCGAATGACGAGAAGACATTCCTGTTTCGTGAATACGTCCGTGTACTGAAGGCGCTTCGACCGGCCGCTTTCATCATGGAGAACGTCTCCGGCCTGCTGTCGGCGCGACTGGATACCGGTCCGGTCTTTGACGTCATCCGGCACGGGCTGACGCACATGGACGGGGCGGATGCCTACGAACTCGTGGCACTGGATACTGAATCCTCCGACTCGTCTGGCGCTTTCACGCCAAGTGACTTCTTGGTGAGGGCCGGGGCGCACGGGGTGCCTCAGGCACGACACCGCCTGTTGATTATCGGACTGCGACTGGATGTCGCCGGACAGCTTCGAGCGGGTGGCGGCATGCGAATGCCGAGACTCACGAGATTGCCAGAGGTCACGGCAGGCGCGATGCTGGACAGCATGCCGGCCTTGCGGAGCGGGCTCAGCGTGAATGAGCAGGACGATGACGAATGGCACAGAGTCATGCAGCGCGTGATCGGCGATGTCTGTCGTTCACTCCCGCTGCGTGGCCAGGCATCTCGACCAATCGCAATGCTGGCTCGCGAGCTGCGCCGCATCGGAGCGGTTCTCGCTGGCAGAGGCTCTACGTGCACGCACCGAGTCCATGCTGCTGCTCTCTGCAACGCCACACCAGGGCAGGCAGGACCGCTTCAAGGCTCTCCTGCAGCTGTTGCGACCCGAGCTTTCCGAGGCACTCGAGCGCATTGATCGCTCACCCGAGTTGCTGGCCGACATGGTCTTCCGCAATCGCAAGGAAAGTGTCCGCAACATGGATGGTTCGCTTGTTTTCAAGGGCAAGCTGGTGAGTCGTGTCGAGGTTGCCAGAACCGATCGTGAGCGAGCCTTTGATCGGTCGCTTCAGCGATATTTCAAGCAGGGGTATGCGGCGGCGGAACGTGCAGCTGGCAAGCGCACTGCGATCGGCTTTGTCATGACCATGTACAGGAAGCTTGCCGCAAGCAGTCTTGGTGCCATTCGAATTGCGCTTGAGCGACGCCTCCAGCGTCTCGCGTCCGAGTTCCGTGCTGACGGCGCCTCCACAGACCTGCTGATCGACGATCGATTCGAGGGGGAGACGGAGGAGATCGACTTGGGTCGAATCGATGGGGAGCAGGAGTTCTTCGATGGCGAGTCGGCGATGCTTGCCGAGCTTATCGATGAGGCGCGCGTCCTGACCGCGTCGGACTCGAAACTCGAGGCATTCATCAAGCTGATCTCTAACGAGCTTGCCGGACATGTGAATGAGGGCAGGATCGTCGTGTTCACCGAATACCGTGCAACCCAGGATCTGCTGGTGGCGCGTTTGCGCGCAGAATTTGGTCCGGACGCCGCCGCCCAGATAAATGGCGGCCAACGTTTCGACGAGAGAGAGGATTCCATTCGCGAATTCGAGAGTAGTGCGCGATTCCTGGTCTCGACCGAGGCAGGCGGAGAGGGGCTCAACATGCAACGGCGTTGCCACGTGATGGTGAATTACGATCTGCCGTGGAACCCGATGCGTCTAGTGCAACGGATCGGTCGCCTCTATCGCTACGGGCAGCAGAAGCCGGTCGTCGTATTGAACCTTGCAGCAAGCCAGACAGTTGATGAGCGTGTCGTCGCGGTGATGTATGAGCGACTCGATCAGGTAGTAGCCGATCTTTCGGATGTCTCGGAGGACTACGGCGACGGCATGCATACCGAGTGGCTTGGCGAAGTCGTCGAGCTTCTTGATGTCAGCAATATCATGGAGCAGGCAATCAGATTGGGCGAGAGTCGCACGGCAGATCTCATCGATGAGGCAATAAGTGCCGCTGCAGACGCGACTGCACGACAACGCGAACTGTTCCAGCACGTTGCGGGCTTTGATCCTCGAGAGCTTGATGATCAGTTGCAGATCAGCGCCGGTCATCTGCAGCGTTATGTTCTCGGCATGTGTAGCGTGCTGGAGATTCCGGTGGAGCGTCCGCGAGCTCTGACGGGCGTCTGGCGACTACGACTTGACGATGTCGCCCGCAAGGCAATCGGTTCGGAACGAAACTCGCTACTGATCGCGTTCGACCGGACGCTCGGTGCCGCACATGCCGATGTCGAGCTGGTGGATATGGAATCGCCGCTGCTTCGCTGGCTTCTTGAGCAGACGGAGCCGCTCGAGTTCGGCGGCCGATGCAGCGTCATTGTCGGAATGGATTGCAAGGCCATGATGACCGCGATGTTGCGCTGGCAGGACGATCGCGGCCGTCGCCGACGCGAGGAGTTTGCGGCGATCTCGATCAATGAAGCCGGCGACTGCCAGAGCAATCCAACTGCTTTCAGCGATTGGCTGATGTCGGAGTCGAACGATGGCAGCGTGACGGATGCGAACACTGACGCCGCCACCTGGCTTTCCTCGGCGCACGCCCGTTGCGATGAGCGACTTGGAGATCGCTCTACAGCTTTTCTACACCCCGAAAGTGTGGAGCTGTTAGGGGCCTGTGCTGTCGGCGCTCTTCGTGAGACTAGGTGACGTCGTGACGGGCCGAGGTCGTCTATTTATTCTTTCGATCCGACGTTACTTCCTCAGAAGCAATTTGTAGGAATACCCCTCTACGGTCGCCAGCCTTTTCTTTGAAGGTCCGTTTTTCGCTGCCGTTCCGGTCGATGATCCCGACATAGCGTCGACAGTCCAGTTCCTGCGACTGTCGAAGGATTGGGTCCATCGACCGATTGCATGCAGGCGGGGTCAGACGGCGTCATGCAAGCCGGCAGCACCGACCAGTCATTCTGTGACGGAGCCGCTATTTCCCCAGTATCCTTGGCGCATGGACGACACGACGCTTCCGTCTCGAACTGCCGTCGATCGCGATCGACTATCCGGCCTGTTCGAGTTCGCCGAGGGGTTGCTGAGCGCGAAGGACAAGGCGCTCATGACCATGAAGTCGACCGGTCTGGGGTACTTCCCGGAATCTCGGCTGGTCGGATTGCCCGGCCTGCAATTCGACGGTCAGAGCGACGTCTGGCTGCAACTGCAGCGGCTGCGCGAAACGGCGCCGCCAACGCCGCTCGATGCGCATCTGGAGTGGTTCAAGGACCGGATCGATCGTCCGGCCACGCCGCCATCCCTGCATGAGATTCTGGTGCGCGACGTCGACATCGGGACCGCCTCGGAACTCTGTGAGGGCGGCATCGTGGATTCCGAAGAGATCGACACGCTGGCCGATCCGTCACAGGTGCGGGTCGTGATTCGGCTACAGCGGTTGGACGCATGGCGCGCGCAACTGGAAACATGGATCGCGGGGCCATGGGAGACCTGGGCCGTGGAGGAGCGACCCCGGCGCCTGTCGATCGCGCTTTACAACCAACTCTATCAACTGCACAACCAGATGAATGGCGGTGCCGTCGCGCCGCCAGAGCTGGTGTGGGGCATCGGTATCGCAACGTGGCGAACCGAAGAAGCCGTCGTTGACATGCCGGTGCTCGAGCAGCTGGTCGACATCGAGGTAGAGGAGGGCGGCGCGATATGCATCGTGCCACGCTCGACTCGTATCGCGGTAACCCTGCGCCCTTTTCTCGAGCTGGACGTTGATCGCGCGGCCGTCACCCAAGCGCATCTGCAGGAACAGCTGGGTCTGCTGCTTGGCGAGGACGATCCCGAGATCGATCCGTTCCAAGTGTCTCGTTGGGAGCACCTGCTGAAGGCGGCAGCAACGCGCTTGTCGGCCGATGCCCAGCATGTTTCGCGCGAGCAAGTCCTCGATGGCGAGATTCCTGAGGAGCCGACTTCCATTCTGACGGTGCGCTCGAGCTGGACGATCTACGGGCGACCTCGTTCAGAAAACGCGCGTCTGCAGGATCTGGCGCAGTTGCGATCGGCGATCGAGTCCGTCGGCGACGATGAGGACCTGCCAGCCGGGCTGCGCGGTTTCGTCTCGACACGTAGTGACGACCGCGACAGCGACGCGGACGACTGGGGCCTGACCCGGGATCTTGGAACTGCCGCCAGCTCTCGATCAGGTGGGTTCTCGGACAAGCCACAGGATCGGCCGACCGGTGATGCCTTCGCCACGGGTGAGAGTGCGTACTTCTTTCCGCTGGCCTACAACGAAGAACAGGCCCGTATCATCGACCGGCTCGAGACCGAGGCGGTGGTGACAGTGACCGGTCCGCCTGGAACCGGCAAGACGCACACGATTGCGAACATCGTGTCGCACTACATGGCTGTCGGGAAACGGGTGCTCGTGACTGCGCGCACTGCCGAAGCAATTGCCGCGGTGCGCGAGAAGCTGCCACAGGATCTCGCGAGTCTGGTCATCGCCTCGGTCGGATCCGACAAGGACGGCAATGCCCAGCTACAGACCGCGATCGAACGGTTGTCGGCGGAGGTGGTGTCGCTCGATGTTCAACGCATGCGCGACGAGAAGGACCGACAGGAAGCCTCGATCCTTGCCGACGACAGATCGCTGCACGATCTCGATACGCAGCTGGCATCGATCGCGAAAGCAAATCTCGGCCAGCTGAGCTGGCAGGGCCAATCTGGCACGCCCATGGAGATGCTCGAGCGGCTCGACGCCATCGCCAGCGATGTCGCCTGGTTCAACGACAGGCCGACTGACGATTATCCAAACGACCTTTCGGACACTGTCGAGGCCCTGCGGACGGTCCTGCCTGCTCTCGGGCAAGATCTGGAACTCGCGGGAGTCGACTTGCCCGACGTCGCTGAGTTGCCGGGCACTCCTGCGCTGATCGACGCGCACCGAGTCGAACGTGCCCATCGATCGCGGCCCGACGAGGATTTCGGTGATCAGCCGCCGATGGATCGTTCGCGGTCCAATGCTGATGAGGAAGCGCGGGTCGTCAAGAAGTTGCTCACCAAGGCGGCACGCAACCACGGTACCGTGGCGGATTGGGTACGGACTCTCTGGTCTGATGGAGTGACGGCGAAACTTGCAGGACGGCCTCAGCCGGCGGCATTCGCCGCTGCTACCGACGCTTTCAGGCAGGTAGGTAGTACCGAGCTCAGGGAAGTCTCCGTGGCGCTTGGTGACGTCGACCGCGTCGAACTGGATGCGGCAATCGAGCGTGGGTGTCGTGGCGCAAGGGCCGCGCCGATGTTTGGCACGATGTTCAAGTCAGCCCTGGTGGGAACGCTCGACTCGATCCGGGTGGACGGAGTCGCGCCGGTCGAGACTTCACAATGGCGGGCAGTGGCCGACCACTTGGCAGCGACATCGCTGGTCGCGCGCGTCTACGCGTTGTGGGATGAGCCTTGCCGTGCCGGACAATTGCCGCCGTTACCAACCGAACGAGCCGAGGTGCTTGATGCCGTGCGCGAAGTCGCCGACCGGCTACCGCAGGTCGAACGAGCTGTGGACAAGCTCGCGTTGCAGGCACAGGTTCTGGAGTCCCTGTTTCCGGCCGGGCTCGCCGTGCGTCGCCATCTGGGTGAGCTCGACTTCATTCCGCTGGTGAAGGCACTGAGCGCGAACATCGTCGATGACTTCAGGACGCCGGAGGCGATCGTGCAGCTTCGCAAGATGGGTGAGCGACATCCGGGTCGGCCATTTGCAATGATCTCGGCGCTGGCAGACGCGCTCGGCAGCGATGCGCTGAGCGACGCGGATATCGTCAACCGGCGCAACGAGCTGGCCTCGGAGCTGTCCCGCGTGCAGACGTTGGCATCGTCGCTGACAGATGCGACGCGTCGCTTGAACCGGCTCTCGGGCGCAGGTGCACCGAAACTCGTCGAACGGCTTCGTCTCGACCCGGGCTCGATAGACGAACTGTTACCGCTCGATTGGCAGGTCGCATGGGATTGGGCGGTGGCCCGACAACGCGTCGAGAACGTGATCGCGCTTGGCAATGGTGACGGGATACGCCAACAGCAGGCCGAGCTCAAGCGTCGGCGCGAGCGCGTATTCGAGGAGCTGATTCGCACGCGCACACTTCTCGGACTCAAGCGCCGCATGACGCCCTCGGTGCAAACTGCACTAAAGATGTTCACGGCGGCTGTGACCAAGCTAGGCAAGGGCACCGGCAAGAGCGCACCGAAATGGCGACGGGCGATTCGCGCCGCCTCCATGGAAGCCGCACCGGCCGCGCCGGTCTGGATATTGCCCGAGTACAAGATTGCCGAGCAGCTGGCGCCCGAGATCGGTGACTTCGATCTGGTGATTCTGGACGAGGCCTCCCAGTCAGATCTGACCTCGATCGGATCGCTCGCCCGGGGTGCGCGACAGCTCATCGTTGGTGATGAGAAGCAGGTGAGTCCTTCGTCCGTCGGAATCCCGCAGAACAAGGTCGCGGTGCTGGTCGCGACGCACCTCAGGGGGCTGCCGAACGCGGAGGTGATCGATCAGGAAACCTCGATCTTCGATTTCGCCATGCAGATGCATCCCACCACGCATCTGATGCTGCGCGAGCACTTTCGTTGCGTTGAGCCAATCATCGGGTTCTCAGCTCGTTTCTACAACGGGCGACTCGTGCCGCTGCGCATTGCCAAGCCATCCGAACGTATCGATCCGCCGCTGGTGGACATCCACGTACGAGGTGCAATAAGGAAGGGCAAAACGAACGTGGCAGAGGCCACCGTCATCGTCGAGGAGATCGCGGCGCTTATAGCCAATCCGGCATACGTGAATCGCAGTATCGCGGTCATCTCGCTGATCGGTGGCGAGCAGGCAGAGTTGATTGAACGTCGATTGATGGAAGATCCGCGCATCGGTACGCGTTTGATCGATCGCCACCGTATTCTCTGCGGCGACAGTCGCACGATGCAAGGTCAGGAGAGTGACATCGTGTTCTTGTCGATGGTTGCGACGCCGGATACCGTCGTCAGTGACTCGAAGGTGCAGACCGCGCAAAGACTGAACGTGGCATTGAGCCGGGCTCGCGATTGCATGTATCTGGTCCGATCCGTAGCGCTGGACGATCTGAAGACAGGAGATCTCAAGCGTGCAGTTCTCGAGCACTTCACCGACCCGATGCCGGAAGGCCGACGCATCGCCGGCACCGACATACTCGTTCGCTGCGAGTCGGGCTTCGAGCGAGAGGTCTGCGGACGATTGCTCGACGCCAACTACCGGGTGCGCGCACAGGTAGCGGCCGGACCCTATCGGATCGACCTTGTCGTCGAGGGCGCCGAGGACCGCCGACTCGCGATCGAGCTTGACGGTGACCGGTGGCACGGTCCGGATCGCTGGCACGATGACATGGTGCGTCAGGCCGCGTTGGAGCGCGCCGGCTGGACTTTCTGGCGCGTATTCGGCACGCAGTGGCTGGCAGATCGAGCCCACTGGTGGAACGATCTGACCAGCACGCTCGAGACGATGGGCATCGAACCGATCGGCGCTCGGGAAGTGAGCGATGTCTTCACCGAATTCCGCGAAGTGACGGCTGCCGACGAAACGCTCGAGCCATTCTCCGGCTTGGAAGATACGGATCTCGCCGCCGATGAGCCGAATCGGTTCGATTCCGAACTCATCGAAAGTGCCAATCCCAGAGCTGATGACATCTCGGCCGACGCGGTGATTCTCGATGATGAACGCTCACCGCTTGCGGTGCATCTTGATCTGGGTAAGTCGTCGTCGGACGATTCTGAGGGTATCCGGACATTGACGGCCGAGAGCGAAACGTTTGACGACTCCGCAGCCGACGACCTGTTGGAAATCGAGATTACGGATGACGAACTGGAGTTCGACATCGAGTCTGATGACCAAGCGAAGGAAGTCGAATTCGCTGATGATGTGACAGGCTATGACGAGCAGGAGTCGAACGTTGACGGGTCTCTGCCGCTGCACGACGAAGACTATCGGCCCGCGCTGGCCAGACGCGTCCGTACTTTGGTCGCCGATTCGGGACCAGTGGATCTGACTGCGCTTTGTCGTGTGGTGGTGGAAGAGCACGGCCTGCGAAGAGTGGGCCATCAAATCCGCGCCGCAGTGCGCGCCGCGGCCTCAGTCCACCTGATCGTGATCGACTCTCCGTATCCGGATCACACCACCGTCTGGCCTGAAGGCTCGGAGCCGACGGAGAGCCTGCCGTGGAATACGTCCGCTCCGTCGGACGCGCCCGAATGGGATGCACTCTGTTGGCCGGCGCAAGTCGGCCTCTTGGCGCACGTGTTGAGCGAACGCCCTGAGGATTTGCAGCGCGCCGTGTTGGAGCATGTCGCTAACCGCAGCCTAACGCGCAGGCTGGCAAGCGAGATCGATCGGGTGGCGGCGGTTGCGCGCCGTGTTGTCGCGCCGCTCGCCTCGACCGAAAATGACGAGCCGACTAATGCAGCTCCGGTGGTATTCGACCGAGAGCCAACGAGTGTTTCAGATAGTGATCCGCAAGTCAGGCCGCGAGCGTTCAATGATGCCCGCCTTTGTGACCGCAGCGTCGATGAACTGATCGGGCTATGCCGTGGCGTCTTGGCTGATGGTTCCGTTTCGCAAGGGGAAGCGGAGTTCCTGCTCGACTGGCTACAAGCCAACCGTGCGACAGCGACCCACTGGCCTGCGAGTGTGCTCTATCAACGTATCTCGCTCATGCTTGAGGATGGCGTGCTCGATAGCGAGGAGGGAGGTGAACTGCTCCAGACGCTGCTACAGGTAACCGGTGATCCCGATGCGTTCCAGCGTGGCGAGCAAGCACCCTCGAGCCTGCCGCTATGCAGACCGGTGCCGTATGTGAACCTCGCCGGACAATCGTTCTGCCTGACGGGCACGTTCATATCGGGGTCCCGAGCCACCGTCACGGAGTTGATCGAGCAGGCGGGCGGGCGTTGTGTCTCAGCAGTGTCCGGCAAGCTCGACTACCTGGTCATCGGCTCGATCGGCAGCGCTGAATGGATGCATTCCACCCACGGTCGCAAGATCGAGAAGGCGGTGGCGCTGAAATCGACCGGTGGCCAGCCGCGCATCGTCGACGAACAGACGTTGGTAGCAGCGCTTCAGGCTGCGCGCTGATCGGGTGTCAGTTGCGGTAACGACGACTCATGAGAGACGAAGGTGTCGAACTTGCGAGCCTCGGACAGGTGCTTGCGATTGAAGTCGTTCGACATGGTCTACCGTAAAGTCGTTCGGAAAGTGTTGCGTGAGAGTTCGCGGCAGCTGCTCGTCAAGCAGCAGCTTCATCAAGACCCGTTAAGTTCACCCGAGCCATCGCGAGCAGACCGCGCGCCTGCTCAGTTGTCACTCTCGGAAAATCGTTAAGGAAGGACTCGAGATCCTTGCCGGTCTCAAGGTAATCGAAGAGCGCCTTGATGGGCACGCGGGTGCCGCCAAAGACGGCCGTGCCGCCCATCACCTCCGGGTCGCGACTGATGATCGGTTTGGTCAAGTCTCGCCTCTTGGCCAAAGCGTACCGCATGCGGTCTTGAGTTTTTACCTGTCGACTCCGCAGGGCGATGCTGGAGTCGATCCCGGCGGCACTCTTCGAGAATTTTGCGGGCGAGATTGGGGATGCGGACCGCGCGCCATGTCTTCGCTGTGAGCCCGGTCCTTGCGTGAATTTTGCGTGAATCAGTCCTGCGAAGAAACGCCAGTGCAGTCCTGTTCAGAACTACGAGCCGATCGTCGCCGTTCTTTACTCGCTCACCGGGAATGATGAAGACGGTTGTGTTCAGCTCCGGTACATCAACAGCCCACTCCCACCGAAGGCTGCAGATTTCGCTATCCCGGCAGCCAGTGTTCACTGCGAACAGAGCCATATCGACCAAGTGGGCGTGGAGTGCGGCGAATAGGCGCGCTTCCTCATCCCTGCTCAGCGGGTAGGGCTTGCGCTTGTTCGTGTCGCTCAACAACTTGATTCGCGGTGCCGTCAGTAGCCACGTCAACCCGTGTTCGTCGACCCACTCGTTTGTCGCAAGATTCAGGATGCGACGCACGATCTTCAGTCCGTGATTGATCGTGCCGACGGCGGCACCTTCCGTCCGCCGTCGGTCAATCCACCGTTGCAGAGTGCCGGTGTGAATCCGGTCGAGGGTCACCGTTCCGATATACGGCATCAACAACTTCAGTCGGCCGATGTCGCTGTGCAGGCTGCGCTTGTGCTGGTTCTCGAGTACGAACTTTGCGGCCGCATGCTCAAAGGTCCGCGACGGACGGACGCCGTAAACCGATGCCTGTCTCGATGCTCCGTCAGCCGTGCGAGGAACCGCTCGGCTTCATCGAGCCGATCTGCTCCAGTGCTCTGGCAAACTCGTTGACCGTTGATGCGCTCGTCGATGTGCCAGATGCCGGCGCGCTTGACGAGGCCGGGCGGCTTCTTCCTTGCCATGGTGTCGCTCCCTTCGAGCGCGCAGGGCGCCCGTGTTGTGAGATTTATTCGTCCACCCAAGTATCGAGCTCGAACCGGTCGAACGCGACGCCTTGCTCCCCGATGGGGATTTCGGTGAGGCTGGGCCGGACCTCGGCATTGAATCGGTTGCGGTCCATGCCGAGGTAGGCCGGCGCGTCCCGCAGCCGCAATATGCGCGGCAGCAGGACGACGTTTCCGGAGGTGCCGGGCTTCATGCCGGCGCTACAGTTCGGGGAACTGATCTACCGCGCGACGAAAACTGCGTTCCAACCGCGGCAGCTCATTGGCAGCGCTACCTACGGAATCCGCACGGCGTGCAGGTAATTCGCGCTCCGTGGCCGCGACCTCTGGCTTTCAACCTTCCTGAAATCCTGTTGCTGTTGAGAAGCCTACCGCCGCAATCGTGGTGAACCGGCGGAGGGTGGTCGGGCGGTGGGCAAGTGTGGGGTGGCTATGGGCAGGCGCCTGCCAACGGGTTCGGGTCCGGTCAGGTGTCCGCGCGCCTGTCCACAGGCAGTCCACTCGGTTGTCGCTCCGCGACGATGTTCACGGGCCGTCCACGCGGAGTCCGGCGCGAACTCACGTGTCCACGGCTCCAGGTGACCCTGCCGTCCAGGACAATCGATCGGTCTACAAATTTGATCACCGACCGGTGGCAGCCTGCCGCTATCGAGTAGCGTTGCGAATATTGCGTTTGGCATGTCCCGCGCATATGATCAGCACCGACCGAGGATTCCGAGATGGCGACGACAGCGAGAGACACGCAGTCCTTGAGCGGCAGGTTGCCGCACGAGGACGAAAAGGCAAACGCGAACCAGCTCCGGCAGGTGCTCGCCGCAGCGCGCGTCCGCACGGGCCCTTCCGACGACGACGAGTCAGTCCGACTGCAGGTTGTCGCGGACGACGGCAAGCCGGCGACCATCGCACTGCACCGCTCGCTCTCCGGCTTGCTCATGGAGATGTTGCGTGTGATCGGAGACGGCGATGCAGTCACGCTCGTGCCGGTCCACAAGCAACTGTCGACGCAGCAGGCAGCGGACCTGCTGAACGTGTCACGCCCCCATCTGACGAAGCTGCTCGATCGCGGCGATATCCGTCACGAGAAGGTCGGCAGGCACCGGCGCGTCAAGGCCAAGGATCTCTTCGATTACAAGGACAGTAAGGCGCGCGAGCGTGACGAGGCGCTGGCCGAGCTCGCGACGATCGACGCTGACCTGATCTGAGCGGTGCTAACGTAGCGCTTCACCGCGCTCGTCGACGCCTGCTCCCTTGCCAACGTTCTCGGTAGGAACACACTGCTTTCGCTCGCAGAGACCGGGCTGTTCAGGGTCCGGTGGTCTCGGGCAATCCTCGAGGAGACCGAGCGGGCCCTGTGCAGCATCTTCGAGAAGCGCGGCGACCTGGCAGTGGAGGCGCGCACCAAGTCGCGTCGGGCCATCACCGCCATGGGAAGAGCCTTGGAGCCGGCGATGGTCGAGCCGGTAGCGCCCGCTCGTCGAGAGCCTCGCCGCTGAATTGCCGGACCCGAACGATGCCCACGTCGTGGCGGCTGCCATCAGCTGTCAGGCATCCACGATTGTGACCGAGAACCTCCGGGACTTTCCGGCCGAGGTGCTCGACAGGTTCTCCATCGGCGTGTTGTCCACCGACCAGTTCCGGGCGGATAAGATCGATCTGGAACACGCGGCCGCCGGCGACGCGATCACGCGGATGCGGACCCGGTTGCAGCGGCCCGAGTTGACGCGCGACGAGCTGTTGCTGCGTTTCGAGAAAAACGGGTTCATCGAGACCGCCGGACTGCTGCGGACCGTGCCAGGTCTTCTGCGTTAGTGGCCGTGATGTAGATCCGATCGGTGACCGCTTTCCCCAGTCCCGGCATGCGAGGTGGCACTGTGCACATCTTTCTTGTCGACTCGGAACGAAAATCGCTTGTAAGGTCTCAGAATGTGTAAAGTGAAGTGTAAGGAGATCGCATGACGCCCGAGCGCGAACGACGTTGTCAGCACATCCCGTTGACCCAGAAGCCGCTGGTCATGGTGCTGTGCCAAATTCAGTTCAGCCCGATCCGTCAACTGGATCGCTACATCGGAGCCATCCAGGAACGATTTCGTCGGATGGGTCTGCCGATCGAGCGTGTGGGCAAGGTCCGGCAGATCACGTTTGGCCAAGCCGGTGCGCAGCCCGATTTCAGCGAGGAGACGCGTTGGGAGTACCTCACCCGAGACCAGCATCAGAGCGTCCTGCTGACCGAGCGGAGCCTGGTGCTCCAGACTGCTGACTACGAGCGGTTCGAAGTCTTCGCGGAACGCCTGCAGACGTTGCTGGACGTGGTCTTCTGCGAGACCGAGCACGATCAGCACGGTGTGGTCGAACGTATCGGGCTGCGCTATGTCGATGCGGTACTTCCTCGACCTGGGGAAGACTTTCGTCACTACGTTCGAGAAGGGCTGCACGGGGTAGCTGACGATGTGTTTCTTCCCGGCACGCATCGCGCCTTCTGGCAGAGCGCTGGCGCCACCTCGATCGGCAATCATCAGGGCGTCCTGATGCTGCGGGTCAGTCAGAACGATCAGGGCGCGCTGCTGCCCGCAGACCTGATCGAGGGCGCGCCTCAACTGGGCAGGCCCGAGCCGACGGGTACGCTGATCACCCTGATCGACATGGATCATTTCATCGAGGACACGCTCGATGCGAATGCCGACGCGCTCGTGCCTCTGGCGTATGCCATGCACGATGACATCATCAACGCCTTTCATCATCATGTGGCCACGCCGGAAGCGATAGCGATATGGAAGTGATTCACCGGTACCGGCCGCTGACGAAACTCGATACGGGCGCCTTCGAGCCGCACCGGCGCGGCGCACTCGGCAACACTCGAGCCCCATCAGCGTGGGCTTCCCTGCTGGTGCCGTGCGGTACCGGTAGCGGCGGCAGTGCCAGCTACGACGTCACCGTGATGGTCCGGTGGTCAAGTCCTCAGGTGGTCGTTCGCTCCAAGCGCCAGGTGCAAGGTCGGGCATCTGCGCCCAATGCCGGACGTCGCGCCTCGGCGCTCGTTCCGGTATCGATCGCCGCTCGCGTCAGAACGCTCGCGGCCGCCTTGTCGCTGAACAAGACACAGCTCGCGAACGTGCTGCGCGTCACCCGCCCGACGCTTTACAGCTGGCTCGACGGCACTGAACCGGAGGCGACCAACCTGGAGCGGATCGATCGTCTCTGCCGCCTGCTGGAACGCGCCGATGTCTCCTCCGCCCACCCGCTCAACGCTATATTCGTGCGTCGCGACCCACTCGATGACGGCTTGCCTCTGCTGGAGTTGCTCGGCGCCGAGAGCCTGGACGAACCGGCCGTGCTCGATGCCATCGAGCGCGTACGCAGCCTCGAATTCGCGAGCATCGACGAACGACAGGCGAAGGAGGCCCGGCTACAGGCGGCCGGTTTCGACGAGGTCGACACGGACCGGCGTCGCGATCAGCTTGCCCGCTCGGTCGCCGTGCGGGACTGGCCTAGGTAGCGGTCCGTGACGGACGCGTTCGATGCCGCCGCCATCACTCGTCGAGGTTGGCGACAGGGTTCGGTACTGGACGCGTCGACGGCGTGCCGTGCTGCCGAACTGGCGCTGCCAGCCGTCGAGATCGCTGATGATGATGTGTTGTTGGTGATGAGCCACGACTGCGACATAGCGAGCCACAGCCTCGACAAGGAACCGGTCGTCGAAATTCTTCGCGCACGGCGGCTCGACGCGCGCAAGACGAGCAAGCAGAACGCCTGGGGACGCCATCCCCGCTATCTCGAGATCGAGATCGATCTGCCAGATCCCATAATCCTCGGGTGCGCCATCCACGAACGCTGGCTCGTTCCACGCGAATGGCTCGCCGCCGCGTCACCCGTCGGCCAGCTCGATGCAAAGCGGCGGCAGGTGGCCGCGGAGTGGCTTGCCAAGCGCTACCTGAGAGCGGCGTTCCCTGGAGCGTTCGATGACCGATGGCGGTCCAGGATGAAGGAATGGATCAAGCTGCTGCGCGGTCACAGCGAGTCGATCCAGGGCGTCTACTTGCGCTTGAGCACGCTCGACGAGCTACCGGTGGGTACGCCCTATTCTTGCGAACTGATGATCGTGACTCCCGAGTCCGTGCGCGGAGGCGATGGCTGGGAGAAACGCCGCGAGACCATCGAGAGCGAGGTTCGCGCGTTCTGGGAGAGCTTCGGCTCCGGCATACTCTGCGAAGAGGTGCAGGTCTCCGGCGAGGATGAGATCACGTTGCTCGACATCTCCGTCTATCAACGATTCGACGCCGACTGGGTCAGCTTCGAGGACGACACGCCATCGTCTCCGCTGGTGAGTGATTCACCGGTCTAGATAGCGTTCCATGCATCTCGACCGGTGGATGAGGGATGCGAGCTGACGGAACAGTCTTGGCCGAACCGGAAGGGTGCAGACGTAGTGGAATCGTTCGAGAGAATCACCCGCAATCCGAACGTCATGGGTGGCAAGGCCTGCGTTCGCGGCATGCGCGTCACGGTCGGCATGATCGTCGGACAGATCGGGGCAGGCAGGAGCGTCGAGCAGCTTCTGGACGACCACCCGTACCTGGAGCGCGAGGACGTCATGCAGGCGTTGCGGTACGCAGCTCGACTTTCTCTGGGACGTGAGTTCATGCTCGTCAGCGGGTGAAACCGCAACCGGTGCGAAGCAGCAAAGAAATCAGCACCTCGATCGTCAGACAGCTGCTCGTCGAGTGGCAGCTTCATCGAAGCCGGTCAGGTTGAGGCGGGCCATCGCGAGCAGACCGACGGCCTGCGCGTTCGACACGCCCGGAAAGTCGTCCAGGAACGCCTCTAGGTCCTTGCCGGTCTCCAGGTAGTCGAAGAGCGCCTTGATGGGCACCCGGGTGCCTCCGAAGACGGCCGTGCCGCCCATCACCTCGGGGTCGCGTCTGATGATCGGTCTGGTCACGGCTCACCTCCTGTCGCGGAGCCTACCGCAGACTGTCGCGGGTCAGCTGTCGCAAGCGATGAGCGGCCGGTGGAGGTGAAGCCGGTTCCAGTTACGCTCGGCGATAACCACGCCGGCAAGCCGTCGGATCCGAACATTGCGGGCATCGCCGTGGCCGCCGAATCCCCGCGTGAGTTTTGCGTGACTCAGCCGCGCAAGGTCACGCACGGCCCTGCATCGGCCCCCTGAATAACGGCGCCACACCGCTATTTTCCCTCACCCGAAACCTCCCTCACAGGATTGAAAATTCCCGTGTCGGCAGCCTACGCACCCCGGGCTGGGCGCCCCGGTTCGATTCTGTCCCCGGCCACCATATGCCAACCTGCGGCCTTCGCTACAAGGTGCTGCGAACCTCGCGCTTTGTACGCGCGCCAGAAACGGTCTGGCGTCGCGCAGTGAATGTGTGTATAGCTTAATCTCGATCGTCATCGATCCAAGAGGCTTGCGGCTAGCTGCGCTCTAGAAAATTTCGAGATGCGTATGGTTTGCCGGAATTGATTTCGCCGGTCCTGGACTTGTGTGAACGAGCACCCGTAGTGCCGGTGGCGTTTACGCAGAGCGATTACAGGCTCGGGCTGCGACGGCTCGGTTGCTGCTCGACCGGGACGAACGCGTTGAGGCCTCGCAGTTGGCCTGATAGCGACGCTGCGAATGCGGACTCCTTAGCTCAGCTGACCGCAGACAGAAAATCCAGCTCGAGCCGATCGCTCGCCACGTAATCCGTCGCGGACATGTCGTCGAGCGTCGCGATTAGACCCTCGACCAAGATGTAGCGACCGGCGGGTTTCATCAGACCTAGCAAGTATTCGAGTCGGTCCGGCGTTACGGCGTGTTCGCTTCCCGCAGGCTGCACGAACCAGAACAGTAGTGTGACCCTGTCAGCCTGCCAGTTGGGTGTGGCGGCGACCCGGATTTCTGTCAGCTCACGCAACGCATCGCCTTCTTCGGAGCGCCTGCCGTGCTTTTCAAGCAGACGCTTCCGAAGCGGGCCTGCAAGTTTGGTGAAATCGTCGGGAAAGGCGAACCGCGATCGCTTGCGAGCGAGTGCTTCGGCAAGCCGTCGCATCTCAGCGTCGTCGTCGCAACCAGGTGTGCGTGCCCACTCGGCAACCACTGCCTTCTCGACCGTCATGGACCGGTCGAGATCGGCGGCGAGGCGTGGCGCGGAGAGGCAGTGCAACGTGGCACGAGACGGAATCCGTTCCCGGGCAACTGTTCTGTATTCGTCCTCTGACAGCTCGACCAGCGGTGCGACCTCCACATACGGCCGGTTGAGGCAGTGGCGAACGAGATCGCAAGTCTGAGTGATGACCATCAGGCCGGTGGTCGCGGATTGGAGTGTCTGCAGACCGCCCGAGCCCGCTTCGCGAGCGGCGGGAGTCAGTGGCGTGTCCGTGTCTGCCAAGTGCACGAACACGGTTTCGTCAAGTGCGAGATCACCTTGGCGCCAGACGCGCATGGCGTCATCGATTCGAGCGACGACATCCGTGTCGTCCGTCGGTGACACGCCGTCAGGCCTCCGGTTTGCGAATCGGCGTAGCGCCAAGCAGGTGACCGCTCGTCGGCGCTGTTGCCGTCTCGTTCGCGGCCATCAGCGTCTCTGGAGAAGGCGGCTGACGGCGCTCGGCAAGCGACGTCAGATTCCGGTTCGGCCCTGCGGGTCTGCCTGTACCGAGGCCAAGCTGCGAGATGATCTCGTCGTAGCGCTGTTCGGCAAGTAGATCGAGGGGCCGTTTCGTGGTCTCGTCAGCGGCAAGCAGCGCGGACCGGTTCGCCGCTGAAGTCCCGCGGTCTATGCGACGCAGGGTGGTCAGTACCCGGTGCAGTCGTTCCTCATTGGCAGGTTTCATCGGCTTGCCGCTAGCCCAGAAGTGCAGCGCGCGTCGGCTCGTGGCGAACGCGGTCGACAATTGCTCCCAGGATAGACCCGACAAGCGACGAAGCTCGGCAATAGCCCGAGCCGGGGTGATCTCGTAGCGAGCAGCTAGCTCTTCTGAGACGGTCAGTTCGTCACGATATGCGATGACAACCGGAGCTGCAGCCGGCATCGCGCCGAAGGCAGAGGTGCCGGTGGACAGCAGCGCCGCCAGTGTCATCGGCACGGCAGCGCTGGTCGTGCGCATCGGGCCAAACGCAGTCGTAGAGGTTTTCTGATCGTTCATCATGGCTTGCCTCCGTACCGTACAAGCAAGTCGTCGGTGACTGCCCAGCGAAAGAATGCGTTGCAGCGCTCGCAGCCCTGCTCCACCAGCGATCGCACGTCGTCGATGGCAAGCGGGTGTTCTCCCTCGATCGTCCTGTCAACGTCCAGCACCCAGCTCTTTATCGGCAGGGCATCAAGGACGCTTTCGTCGAATGCCACGCCAGGCGGTACACGTCCATACCGACAAGTCAGGCGACCGTTGTCCAATGGAAACGCGGTCTCGGTAAACAGGTGTGTCGAGTGCTCCGCCGCATTGGTCGCATCCAGCCCCAGCAGCTCCGGGCGGACGAAAGTACGCAGCTCATCGATCGACCAGTCGGTCAGCCGGTTTACGTAACGAACGCCGAGTCCAGTTCGCACGGTCGGCTTCACGGTCATCTCCAGCGCGTCCAGCAAGCGGCGAAAGCGCGACAAGAGGTCCTCGCGCATCGAGTAGCGAACGGTTTCCAGCGTCAGGAAGTGGGTGCCAAGCGATACCCGCCACTGGCGAGACAAATCCTGAAAGCGCCAGATGACGGCGGGTGGGGCCATGGCGGACAAGCCTGCAGGGCCGATGGCGGCCTGCTGCGAGCGCTCTTGCTCCAGAAATGGATACTCGCTGCGAATGCGCTCTTGGAAGGATGCAACGCCGGCGCGTTCATCCAGACCCAGGATCTCCGGAAATCTGAGCTGCACGATCACACGCACCAATGGGGCTTGCGGCAGCGGCACCCGGGCGGGCGCTGCGCCGACCAACGGATTGGGCGTCCAAGTCATGAAGAGAAATTAGCATGTGTGAAGTGCAATGTGAAGTATGTTGTGCAGTGAGGGAGCATGTTGGATGCCAGGTTGGCACCACTCGCGAGAATCTCGTGACGCGGTAGACAGAATCCCGGCACAATCGTCTGCGGGCCTCATTGGAAGCGAGCTGCCCGCAACTTCCACAGCCCTTCCAACCCATCGTCAGAACGGTCGCCCATGAACACCGAACTCACGATTGCCTCCGCGCTCGACGCGCTGACCCGTGATCGGCTGTTTGACATCGCTCGCGTGTTCGGCCTGCGTCTCACACCGCCCAGTTTGCCAAAGCCCGAGGCGGTGCTTGCCGTTTCCCGTTTCTTCGACAACCGAGCGACCGCCTCGCTGCTCGAGGAGTTGAGCCCGGACGAGCTGACGCGCATCGCAGGCGACGCTGGACGGGGCGCTGCTCGGCGATCGCGGCGTGAACTCATCGACACCGTCGCCCGGCAGCTCGGACTGGTTCGCGACCAGGTCGGCGATGCCTCGCCATCACACGCCGATGCGCTGCCGCGTGAAGGCAGCGTGGTGCTCGCTCGCGGCCGTCAATGGATGGTCGAGTCATCGACAGTGGGCGCCACCCCGTCGGAGTCGTCCTTGCTGCGCTTGTCCTGCCTGGATGACGACATGCCTGGCCGCGTGCTGGAGCTACTGTGGGACCTTGAGATCGGCGCGCGGGTGGTGCTGCCGGAGGACGAGGGGCTTGGCGAAGCCGCCTCACTGGACATGCCGAGCCTGTTCGGCGCCTACGTCAACGCGCTGAAATGGAGCGCCGTCAGCGCAGCCGATGCGACGGTATTCCAGGCGCCGTTTCGCGC